>Ga0209183_1000047_pt1 | contig 57095 bp, 81 predicted proteins | sample LHCtaG_2_FD_184120 | JGI IMG/M metagenome (GOLD analysis project Ga0209183, IMG submission 184120) | Hot spring microbial communities from Little Hot Creek, USA to study Microbial Dark Matter (Phase II) - LHC4sed_replicate (SPAdes)... | ecosystem: Environmental > Aquatic > Thermal springs > Hot... | reverse complement strand
CTGCATATGTTTTGAATAAATCTCTAGCAGAAAACACTGTGATGTTGGTAATTATATGCTTTAAGAGAAGACACAACACTTAAAACCTTAAAACTCGCCTTTTGCAACTGTTTTGGTTTTATATTGGCTTACGATTGTTTATATGAATCATCTTATTTCCATGCTATGTAGAATATCTATAAACTATAAGAATATTTATAAGCCGGAGAATACAGGAATAGGTGAAGACCTTGAGATGCGGGGTCTAGGGATCTCCCCGAACACTCCCGAATCCGATGAAAACCCAAGTGGGATGCAGAGGAAACGAGATGAGGCGATGAATCATATCAACCCATATAAACCTATATAAGAGCTGAACCCCTGCTCTACATTGGTTAATAAACTATAAGCTTTGCATTAGGCCATAGATAAGCACCTGATTTAGGATTTTAAAATATTTATCTAATAATTCTGAAGATTCATTATAGAAATACTTTTAATCTTTTTAGTAAGTCTATAGAGAAAGGTAAGCACTAGTGTATAGAGGCAATAAATTTAGGTTAAGCTACAATGAAATTAGAGAGGCTCTTAGCAATGCTGAGGAGCTTTATAATAGATATAGATCTCCAGAGGCTATAGCCAAGGTCATTGAAGCCGATGGCGATAAAATTGCTGTTTTATTTGAAGGTCACTTTTGCAGATCTTGCGGTGTTAATGATTGGGTTGAGGACTTCAAATATATTTTAAGTGATATAGGGATTGAAGCTGAGCTTATAGATGTTATTGAACCAAGTGATGCTGAGGCTGATTGGAGAATCGGAGTATTTAAGCTTAAAAATATCGGTTATAATAAGCATTGAGTGTGATAGAAAGTGGCTACAGAGTATGAATTGGATGAAAAAGATCTTAAACTAATTGAAATTCTTGCATCAAATGCTAGAGAAACATATACGGATATGGCTAAAACTTTAGGTATAAGCGATGTAGCTGTTTTAAAAAGGGTTAAAAAGCTTGAATCTAAGGTTATAAAGAAATACACCATTGTGGTTGATCCGAGGAGAATAGGCTATAAAACAATATCGTTGACAGGAATTGATGTGGAGCCGGAGAAGCTTTTTGATGTAATTGTAAAGCTTAAAGAGAATCCAAATGTAAAGGGGCTTTACCTAGCTACAGGGGATCACCCAGTTATGGCTATCATATGGGCTAGAGATGAAGATGAGTTGGCTAAAATTCATAAAGAGGTTTCCGAAGTTGATGGTGTTAAAAGGGTGTGTCCATCAATTGTGTTAAGAACTTTGAAAGAAATAGAGCTGTGGTTTACTGTAGATTAGAGCTATTCTTCTTACCCTGCACCAATGCTTTAAGTATCTGCATAATTATATCCTCTAACGCCTTACTCTCCGACTCTTTTGATATTGGTGGCGAAACCTTTTCTCCCCTCATATGCTTCAGAGCCCTCTCCTCGAAATTGTCTAAAACCAGCTTAAGCTCAAACTCATACATTACACCTTCGTATTTCTCTTGATATTTTATAGCTCCGTCATCATCTGCATAGAGCACTATAGTTGTTGGTGATGCATGTACATCATATCTTCTAAAGCTCTCAGCCGCTGCTGTCGATCTGCATTCCCTTGCAAACCAGTCACATAACACAATAATAAAATGTATATCTTTCTTTTTCTGAGAGTAGGACTCTACAAATGGAAACCATATACCATCATACTTTCTACAAGCAGAGCATTTAGTGTTGTCAAAGTATATTACATAGATACCTCTCGTCAATGGTTTAAAATAATCACCATCACCTTTGATAAATCTCCACATAGCATTTTCACTATTATATTCATATATACCATGTGGGCATTTCTCATCTACACGCTTTACATCATATGTGGTAGTATTATTCATCTACTTTTTCACCACTATATTCTAAAATTTCAAGATATGTTTATTAAGCTTAATAAATTTGTATTCTTATATCTATATTAGCAATAGATAAATTAATATTTTTGTGTACTAGATATCTAGGTATAATAAAAATGTATATCTATGTTATGCTAGGATTATTTAAAGATGATAGATTTGAATATGCTAGGGCTTTAATTAATAGCAAAATAGACGTTAGCTTTATCTCAAAAACGATTGCTGAAAATCTTAAATGTGTTGAAGAACTAGAACAATACTTTGACGTTTATATTCCTGCCATAGGAACCGTTAAAACAAATAAAATATGTACTATAGATAAAGCTATATTGAATTATAGTCTTATAGAACTTAAAACAATATTTCATGTAATTGAAGATTCTATTTTAAGATCTATACAATGTGATGCAATTATTGGTAAGGATACAATTTTTTGGTGGGGAATTTCGATCGAAACGATTCCAAATGAAAGTTTACTCTTTAATTTGAAACAAGAAGAGACTAAAAACTTGAATTAGTTCCATTGAAGGATACACATACAAATTAAAAAAGCAAGTTATTTTGAACATTAAAATATAAGTGTTTCTATGGCAAGATGTTGGCGTTATAGCTAAGATATGATATATGCATTCTATATTTTGAGAAAAATCTTCTTTAAGATAGTAAAATGGTTATGAGTAATATATGAAATGCTAGGTAACAACCATTTATTAATTGTGTTGAACTGTAAAACAATAAAACTTAATAGTCTAAAAATATATGAAAGATATTGAAAACTCTACTTAAGGGGATAAAACAATGAGGCTTTATACAGATTATTTTATTCTTACACCTGGTCCTACGGAGATACCTTATCGCATTAGAATGGCCTTAGCTCGTGAATCAACAAATCCTGATCTAGATCCTGAATTTCTTGAAAAATATAATTGTATTAGAGAAATGTTAAAGAGATTGCTTAACACTGTAAATGGTTCTGTTTATATTATGGTAGGAGAAGCGATGCTGGGACTTGAAGCTGCTATAGCTAATCTACTTAATCCTAATGATAAGGTTTTGGTTATAGCCAATGGTGTTTTTGGCGAAGGTTTTGCAGATATTATTAAGGCATACAATGGCATTCCTATACTTATTGGAACTAATGAAGATGATTGGAGGAAAAGCATTGATATACACTTAATTGATAGGGAATTAGAACGTAATAAAGATGTAATTGCTGTAACGTTAGTTCATTGCGATACTCCCTCTGCTCTTTTAAATGATTTACCAGCTATTGCAAAGATTGTTAAGCAATATGGAGTTTTACTTATAGTTGATGCAGTTTCCACTATTGGTGGTGTTCCTATCAATTTCGATGACAATGGAATAGATATATTGATTGGAGGTTCCCAAAAAGTATTAAATGTTCCACCAGGACTCACTATAATGGCTATAAGTAAAAATGCTTGGAGTAGAATGGAGGAGGTTAATTATAGAGGTTTTTATTTAAATCTAAGGTTATGGAGAGACAATCTAGATATCCAAGGAATCTTTCCATATACTATGAGTGATGTCCTTATATATGCACTTGAAGAATCCTTGAAGATGATATTTGATGAAGGAATTGAAAATGTTTACAAAAGACACATTATGGCAAGAAATGCATCTTGGAAAGCTCTTGAAGCGTTGGGACTAACACCATTTCCAAAGGCAATAGAATTTTCATCTCCAACAGTAACTGCTTTCCTAACACCTAATGGTATCACAGATAAAGAGCTTAGAGAATATATGTGGAAGAAATATGGTGTAATGCTAGCTGGTAGTTGGGGGAGATTACAAGGAAAAATAGTTAGAATAGGTCATATGGGTATTCAAGCATCAAGAACACATCTATTAATAGCTTATACAACACTTGCTAAAGTTCTTAAAGAACATGGATGTAATGTAAGAATTGAAAATGTAATAGATGCAATAGAGGATACATTTAAATAAATTATAAAGAGTCTTAATTATAGAGACGTATTAAAACAATGTCATAGAACTAAATATCTATACCATGTTATGTAATAACCATGTCTTCAACAACTATAGCCAAATATAGAGTATTTTACTAAATATGTAACTTGCTGAAACAAATATATTACAATTATATTCTTTAAATAGAACATATAATGGATTCTCGTTCAATTCAACAAACATGAGTAATACCCTTAAATGGGCCCGCGGGGATTTGAACCCCGGACCTCCGCCTCGTAAGGGCGGCGTCCTACCAGACTAGACGACGGGCCCTTTTCTAGAATTCAGAATAATATTGTTAGTCGTTATTAAGCTTTTATCCTAAAGAATATGAATTTTCAGTTATATATAATGTAATCCACTGTTTAGTTTTTGGTTACTGCTCTGAATTTATGTAAATAGAATATCCATCACAAATTCAAATCATAAGGTATGCTATATTAAGTCTTTGCCTACTGTTTTCTAGTTTCATATATTTTCGTATTGTTTAATGCTATTTAAAGCTTATAAAACCTAGGAATCGGTATTCTTAGTTGTATCAATTGATGCATGTGAGAGCCTTAGCCCCAAAATACTCAAGGGATCTATGGAGTGGTTCTAAATACCTCCAAGGCAGATATAGATCCAAGAAACAATGAGGGAAACAAAATGAGGCAGTGATATTAATCCACATAAATCTATATGAGAGTTGACTCCCTATGATAGAACTGTTTCATAAGTACATCAGGCAATGCTTTGATACAGAGTTTCTGTATTTTATTTTAAATAATTTCTCGATTAAGTCGTTTAGCCTTAAGAAAAAAGGCTGGATTGAATTGACTCTCATTCCCAAGGAATTAACAGAATTATTAGCGAATCTCTCTAAAAATGCTAATGTTTTAAGATCTGGTTTTCTATGTGGCTGGATACATAAAAATAGATTTATTCCTGCACCTCATTTATTTAATCTTAGTAGAAGATATGGCTTTGGCCATGGTTGTAGTGTTGTTGTTAAATCTCAAGGTGTAAAAGCGTTTTTATATGGAAATGACATTCTTTTATCATCATTTGACCACTTTATTCCGCCTATAAAGAAAGGAGAATATGTTGCAGTATTGGATTCGAGTGATATGTATGTTGTTGGTGTTGGAGTGCTGCTTATAGCTGAAGATGAAGTAGAACAGCTTATTAGAGAGGGTAAAATGTTAACAGCTATCATTAAAAATGTCTTTGATTTAGGTGTTCATATAAGAAATGAGAAGTTCTTCATATATTAATATTCTCTCCATGTATGACCACATTTTACACATTTATAAAATGTTGTTGGTGGTTCATCAGCAGCTCTTGTCTGTATCTGCCATGCATACACCTCCTCATATCCACATTTAGGGCATCTGGTATGCCCTTTAACTAAAACTGCACTTGGTGGTGCATTAATATTTGAGGATTCGATAACAGTTGTTCTCTCTTTTTCACCATGTATAATAGTTCTAGATACCACCACTTTACTATTACTTCTATTACTTACTTCGTATCCACATTTTGGACATCTATATACCTTTCTATTTTTCTCAAATATCATTAATGAGCCGCATTTTGTACAGAAGATCATTGCAATCATCCATTTACTGTTGTAATTTCTTATTACTTAGAATACTTGCTAAACCTATAAAGCTTTAAGTAAGTTAGGTTTTAATTATTAGTATGTTTATTTGCAGTTCTTCTCTCAACCTCATTTATAATTTTAGAAAATGCTTTTATCTTTTCTTTGCTAATGGTTTTTCTATCTATTTTAGCATCCCATATCTCATCCCATAGTTCTATAGCTATTGAACTTCCATAAAGATAATCACATAGCCTATCAACTATTTCATCGAGAATCTCTATATTCCATCTATCAACTCTTTTAAATCTACCATCAATTATAGGAGCTATAATTTTTATAAACTCTACAAATGTTTCATAAACCTCATTGACATCTCTTTCAACATCTTCATCGATCCATCTATAAACTTTTCTCTTAATAGTATCTAAATCCATTTTTAACCCACTATATTTAGTTGTTTTAGAGTGAGTAGAGTTTTTATTTGGTTTTCGAAAATTATATTTTATGGTGATAGAAATGGCTATAGAATATGGTGAACTAGGAGATCTTAAAGAGGGTGGTTATGTGGTAGTAGATGGTGAGCCATGTAGAGTCGTGGATATTTCAAAAGCTAAAACAGGGAAACATGGTAGTGCAAAGGTACATGTGGTAGCTATAGGATTATTTACAGGGTCGAGGAAGACTATTACAGGACCGTCTGACCAAAGAATTGAGATTCCAATAATAGATAAAAGAGTTGCACAAGTAATTGCAGTTCTTGGTGACAGGGTTCAATTAATGGATCTAGAAAGCTATGAAACATTTGAAGTAGATATGCCTAAAGATGAAAACTTATCATCTAAAATTACAGCAGGTGCTGAAGTAGAGTATTGGAGTGCTCTTGGAAGAAGATTTATATATAGAATAAGATAAGCGGGGAAACATGCAGGTTTTGGAATCTCTAAGAAAAATCGTAGCTGATTTCTTAAAAGGAAAAGAAGGTTATGAAGTAGCTGTTAATAATTTTATAAAAGAACTTCAGAAAACATTGCTAAAAGCTGATGTAAATGTTAAATTAGTTCAGCAACTTACTAATAATATTAGAGAAAATGCCTTGAAGTTAAAGCCTCCACCCTATATATCTAGACAAGAATGGTTCATAAAAATAGTATATGATGAGCTTTCAAATCTATTTGGAGGTGATGCCAAACCTTCGATATTTCCACATAAAACACCATATATCATAATGCTTGTAGGTGTACAGGGTTCAGGTAAAACAACAACAGCCGCTAAAATAGCATATATATATAAAAGATATGGTTATAAACCATGTCTAGTATGTGCAGATACCTATAGACCTGCTGCATATGATCAACTTTTACAGTTAAGTAAAAGCATAGATGTGCTGTTTTGCGGTGATACAGATTCTAAGAACCCTATAGAAATAGCAAAGAAATGTACAGATATATGTAGCAAAAGTGGAGCAAACATCATTATTGTAGATACAGCAGGTAGACACGGATATAATGAAGAAGAAGCTTTACTCAATGAAATGCGTGAAATAATGAACTCTATAACACCTGATGAGGTTATGCTTATTTTAGATGCATCAATTGGTCAAAAAGCTTATGACCTTGCTTTAAGATTTCACCAAGCAACCCCAATAGGTTCAATAACTATAACAAAACTCGATGGAACAGCTAAAGGTGGTGGTGCTTTATCAGCTGTAGCTGCAACAAAAGCCGTTATAAAGTTTATTGGTACAGGTGAGAAAATACCTGAAATAGAGATTTTTGAGCCGAGGAGATTTGTAGGAAGAATTCTTGGGCTTGGTGATCTACCTTCATTAATAGAGAAGCTTAAAGCCTTAGAACATAGCAATATACTTGAAAAAAGATTCAGCAAAAGCATTGCTAGTGGAAAAATAACATTAGTAGATCTTTATCTTCAGATAAATGCAATAAGAAAACTAGGACCTTTATCAAAAATTTTACAACTTATACCTGGTTTATCTTTATTGCCATTAGATGATAAACAAATGAAAATAAGTGAAGAAAAAATGGATAAATGGCTTGCTATAATAAATTCAATGACATATGAGGAGCTTAAAAACCCAAATATATTAGATAAATCAAGAATCTATAGAATTGCCTTAGGTTCAGGAACATCAATAGATGATGTTAAGGATTTACTAAAATATTATGAGCTTATAAACAACTTTATAAAAACCACTAAAAGAAGACATGGAATTTTTAAGAAGTTAGGTATAGATCTATCTAGAATTGAAGAACAGATAAAGTAAGGTAGGCTTTGTGAAGAATTTAATAGAAGATGTCATTAATATTCTTATGAAATATCCCTTATGCAATAGATGTTTAGGGAGATTGTATGCATATCTTGGTCGAGAACTAGATAATGCTGAAAGAGGAAAAGCATTAAAAATCTATACTATTATGGAATTGCATAAAAGAATTCTTGAAGGAGATGAAAAAGCACTTGAAACACTAAAATCTATTGCATCTAATATCAAAATGCCATTGAAATCCCTCTTTAATTATTTAAAAATCAATTCAAAAATAGAAGCATCAAATGAAATAAAGAAGTGTTTTATATGCAATGACATAATTGATGATATAATTAATGTTTATTCGAAGCTTGTTGCAAAACAAATAATAGAGGCGCAGAGAAAAAGCTTCTTAATAGGCATTATTGTACCAAATGAAATCCTAGAGAGAGAAGCTATTATAATCAAAGAGTTTAAATTAAAGCATTGGGAAAGTATTAAGCGTGAACTAAAAAGAGAAATTGGTAAAAAAGTGCAACAAATATCAAATACAAATGTAGATTTTGAAAAACCTGAAGCCATATATATAATAGACCTTATTCATAATACAATTAGAGTTGAGTCTCCTTCATTACTAATATTTGGATACTATCTAAAACTAGGTAGAAATATTTCTCAAAATACATGGATTAAAGAAAATGGATCGAGAAAATATCCATTAGCAGTAGAGGATGTTATTAGATACGCGTCTTCATATATTGGTGCAAAAGATATAGCTCTTCATATAGCTGGTAGAGAGGATGTTGATGTAAGGGTACTTGGAAATGGAAGACCTCTTGTAATAGAGTTTAAAAATCCATCAAAAAGAAACATTAGCTTATTAGAGTTAGAAAACATTTTAAATAGTTTCAGTAGATGGTTAAAATTCAAAATGGAAATGAAGGTGGATCGAAACTTTATTTCGAGATTAAAGCAGTCGGCCTCCTTTACCTCCAAGATTTATAGAGCAATCATATTGGTTGAAAACACTATAGACTCTAATAGGTTAGCTGAACTTGAACGGTTCTTTAAAGGTCTAGTCATATATCAACGTACACCTTTAAGAATTTTAAGAAGAAAGAAAGATATTATGAGAAAGAAAAGAGTGTTTTCTATAAAAACACTCCAACTTTCATCAAATCTATTTGAGGCTTTTATAAAATGTGAAGGTGGATTATATGTAAAAGAGCTTATATCTGGAGATAATGGTAGAACAACTCCAAGTTTCTCAGAATTTCTAGGTACACAGGCTAGGTGTATAGAGCTTGATGTTCTCCATGTTCATGAGTATATATAAGCTTTATCATAAAGATAAAATATTAACTTTAGCATTTTTACAGTTTAAAGAAGTAACGAGGGGTAAAACATGGTAAAAACATCAAAAGGTTTGAGACATAGATCGAGAAAGATTATGAAGAAAAACATTAGAGAGCGTGGAGCTATTCCATCACTAAGCAAGGTAACTATAGATTATCAAATTGGAGACAAAGTTTACATAGATGTTGATCCTGCTATACATGGTGGTATGCCTCATAGAAGATATATAGGTAGAGTTGGTACTATTGTAGAAGTTAGAGGTCGAGGTCTAGTCGTTGAGGTTGAAATAGGCTCTAAAAAGAAGACATTGTTTCTTTTACCTGAACACGTAAAACCTGCTTTTGATTTTACTAAAAGATTAGAAAACATTCTAGTTAAATTAAAGGAATTATCAAAAATAAGAAAAGAACAGAGAAAAACATTGTTAACTATTCTAGATAAAACAAAGTAGAAATTTCTTGTAGTTTTAAATAAAAAATGTTCAATGTGTGAGAGTCTAATGCCTTATGAAATCCTTGAATTCCATGATATTCCAAATGAAATAGCTAAAAAAATTCTTAAAGAATACATCAAAAAAGTTTCTTCTTATGATATTGTACCAGAGCTTGTTCATGTTACAATAGATTATCTTAACAATGTATCTAAATGTGATAGTGAAGCAGTTGAAGCTCTTTACAAATCATTAAAGAATTATAATTTAAAAGATGCAACGATATCAATTATTCTCAACATACTTCCAAGAAGTTTAGAGGAACTTAAAATTCTTCTTATCTTTGAAGATAGTGTACCAGATGACACTATTTTAAATAAAATCATAGAAACAATAAATCAATACTGTCAACAGCAATAACAATAGTATCGCAATAAAATAATGTCTTATATATAGAATTTCTCGTTATGGTAGATTAAAATGAAGCCTAGGTATAGAAAAAAGCTAGAGATTTTGGATGAATTTGCTATAGTATTAGATTATATGCCTATGGGTAATCCATATGATAAACATAGTTTTCATAGATCTTCACCCATTGCACAAGGAATGGGTACAAAATTCTTTTCACTTGTTGAAATAATTCCATTAAAAGGTTCTATGATGGTTATTGGAGAACGTATTCCTCTATCCTTAACACCTGACATGCCTGGACATAGAGTATTTGATAGACTTTTATATGAAGATTTAACCTCAATAGCTAGAGAGAATATTGTTAAATATGTAAGACAAGTAGTAGAAGAGAAGGAACGTGTATTCGTTGAATTTTTAAATATAGCTGAAGCCATAAACATTAGACTTCATAGCCTAGAACTTCTACCAGGTATAGGTAAAAAAACCTTAACCCTAATATTAGAGGAGAGAAGAAAAAAGATGTTTGAGAGTTTTGATGATGTAAGAAAGCGTTTAAAGATAAATGATCCAGTAAAAATGTTTGTAGATAGAATTGTAATTGAGTTACAGAGAAACGAAAAATATTACTTATTTGTATACCCATATCCTATGACCCCAGATATGAAATACCTAAGATATTTGGAGCTTCTCTATGAAAGAGTTAGATATTCAGAACCATGGTAATATCCTTCCATATACAAGAAAAGATTTAGTAAGCTGGATAAGAACAAGGCTCAAAAGATACAATATAAAGCTTAGAAAGAGACTTAGCCAAATAATTTTAATAGATCCAAAAACCTTAACTTTTATTGCTGAAAAGATAGGCAAAATCATAGAAGATAGAAGTAATGTTGCAATTCTTGAAATAGGTGCTGGAGTAGGAAATCTAACTATGTTTTTAGGATGCAAAAATAGCAATGCCTTGGTAATTGCCATAGAAATTGACAATAGATTTGCCTCTATACTCAAGGAAATAAAAAATTTATGTAGCAATACAGAAATTGTAATAGGTGATGCATTAAATCTAATAAAATCTTTTAGAGGCATAGATGTAGTTGTTGGTAATATTCCATATCATATAACATCTGATATATTACTAGCAATAGCAAAAAGCAACATAAAGTATGCGTTATTAACAATGCAAAGAGATGTTGCTGATAGACTTGTCTCTAAACCTGGTACTAAAAACTATGGAAAACTTTCAATATTAATGCAAATATTATTTGAAATAGATATAGTGAGAATTATTCCCTCTACTCTATTTAGACCTAAACCTCAAGTCTCATCAGCTATAATATTTCTTAAACGTAAAAAAGAGTACAATGAATATATAAAGAATGTTGAAGAATTAACGAAATGTTTATTTAGTTATAAGCGTAAGCTTGTCTTAAAAGCTTTCACATATTGTATAAATAAAAATAAAAGATTAGAAAAAGAGATAAAGATGGAAGACAATATATGGCGAAAGAGAGTATTGCAACTCACAGTAGAAGATGTAATGAATCTAACCAATATATATGTAGAGCTAAAGAAGAAAAATTAAATTATGGTGATATAGAGCTAGTTATAAATAAATACACATATGAACCATCGGAAGATAGTTACCTATTAGCTAAAACGATTGAGGATTTTATTAAAGATTTTTCAAAAGATCTAAAAATTTTTGTGGAAATTGGTAGTGGAAGTGGATATGTCAGCATCTATGCATTTGTTAATGTATTCAAGGAAAAATATCCTTATGGAATATTAACCGATATATCGCCTTGTGCTATTCTAAGTTCTTGGAACTCTGTAAAAATGAATAAAATTGATATGTATATAGATGTTATTCAATGTTATTCGGCAGAGTGTCTTAGAAGTTCAATTACATCTTTAGTATTCTTTAATCCTCCCTATTTACCTGTTGAGGATTATGATATTATTGGAATTGCATGGAGTGGAGGTAGAAATGGTATTGAAGCTTGGAAAGAATTTTTTGATGAGGCTTCACGTATATGCTTAAAGAAGTTATGTATAATAATTTTCATCTTTTCTACAACACAAAATATAATTGAAATTTTAAATAAAGTTCTAGATATATGTGATTATATTGAAATTTATTACTGTAAAGAATTTTTCTACGAAACATTATGCTCTACTCTAGTAAGGTGTTAACAAATGCTAAAAATTGTTGTTGTAGGTATAGAAGGTGAGATAAATATGGGCTTTATTGTAAGATTGTGCAAGAATTTTAATGTTGATGAACTTGCTATTGTAAAGCCTCAGATAAATCCATGGTCTGAAGAAGTGAAGAGATTTGCTGCAAATGGTATTGACTATCTATATAGTGGTAGGGTTAAAGTATATGAAACACTCGATGAAGCGCTTAAAAATATTGGTATATCTGCTTGTACCTCTGGTGTTGTGAGTATTGATGGTATTGATATCCTTAGAAGAGCTATAGAGCTAAGTGAATTTGCTGATATAGCTACTAGATATTCTGATATTGCTGTTGTTTTTGGCCGTGAAAGCGTTGGTTTAACACGTGATGAAATTTCAAAATGTGATCTATTAGTGCATATCGCTTCAAACCCTGAATACCCCATTTTAAATCTTAGTCATGCTGTAGGCATAACACTGTATGTTCTTTATAAATCACTTAAAAAATCTAGTATTTTAAATAAGATTGACCAAGTCCACGAGGAACAGTTACATATTTTAGATAAATATGTTGAAGCACTAGCATCAATTGTTTCAAGTAATGGATTACAAAAAGATTTGTTTACTATGACATTTAAACGCTTAGTTAGGAGAACTATAGTTTCAAAAAGTGAAATAGGTCTTTTAATAACATTTATAAGAAGGCTTTATAATAAAGTTAAAAAAGTGGAGAATATAAATAATCTAGATTAAAAGGTGTTTAAATTGCCATTAAAACCAGCTAGATGTTATACACATCAACAAAAACCTCCATATACAAGAAAAGAATATATACATGGTATACCACCACCTAAAATAACAAAATTTGTTATGGGTAATACAAAGCTTAACCCAGAGGTAAGATTAGTACTTAAGGCACTTGAAGGAGGTGTTATAAGACATAATGCTTTAGAAGCTGCTAGAATTATGGCACATAAGTTTCTAAGTACTGAAATCAATGAACAAAATTTTGTATTGATTATAAGAAAATATCCTCACCAAGTTTTAAGGGAACATAAAATGATGGCATTTGCAGGTGCTGATAGACTCCAAGAAGGTATGAGAAGAGCATTTGGAAAACCTATTGGTGTAGGTAGTGTTGTTGCACCATTAGATGAAGTTATAGAGTTATTAGGATACAAACAACATATAGAAATATTAAAAGAAGCTCTTAGAAGAGCATCTACTAAACTTCCAATTAAATGTAGTATAGATATTCAATTGCTTAAGTGATGTAACATACTATGGAATTTTGCAACGAATTTGACTTTGAAATAGAAAAAATTGTGAAAGTCATTAAAACAAATGATGTGAGAAAGGTATATATACAATCATCAGAAGGTTTTCAAAGATGTCTTAAACTAGTTATAGATAGAATTAGAAATCTATTAGATAGAGAAATAGAGATCTTTATTTCAGCTAATCCTTCATATGGTTCCTGTCTCGTTGATGAATTTGGTGCTAAGGATATAAACGCAGATCTTATAATTCATTTTGGACACTATCCATATCCAAGCTATAGATACTCTACCAAAACATTGTTTATACCTGTAGAATATATTCAAGTTAATGATGTAAAGCTTTTAGAGGCTATTGAGAACCTGTGCCAAGACCATTTTCATAGAATATGCTTGGCAACAACTTCACAACATATTAGTATAGCTAAATCTGTTTGTAATAATATTAAAAAATGTAAATGTATTTACAAAGGTATTGTTTTGGGTTGCTATCCAGTAGTAAGCGAAGGATGTGATAAACTTATTGTCATTAGTGGTGGAAAATTCCACTGTATTGTTCAATCCCTTTTTGAATATAGTTATGGTAGACAAACAAAGATTTTATGTTTAGATCCATACAACTATAATTTATGGGATCCTGCTAAAGATGTTAAGAAAATTTTGAGAGTTCGAATGTGGAAAATGCATCAAGCAATTGATGCTAAAAACTGGCTCATAATCGATGGTTTCTATGGCCAGCATAGAGAAAAGCTATTATCACAATTAGCTGAAGTGTTTAAAGTTCGCAATAGGTATTTTACTGTCGTAAAGGCCTTGAAACTAGATAGAGATTTTTTAATAAATATAGAGGCTAATAAGAACTTTGATGCGATAGTAATAGTTTCATGCCCCTATTTAGCATTTGATTTCGCTGATTTTGATAAACCGGTCTTGACCGTTGGTGAAGCTTTTGCTGTATTAAATAATGATATTAATAGGTATATATATCCATGGTAAGAAATAAAAAGAGCTTGAAATAATTCTTGAAAAACTTCAAAGTTTAAAAGTCCTTCAAAGAAGCTAGAGCAATATACATGTGATAGTTCTGTAGTTATTGAACTTATATGGAATGCTTATATAAATGGTAATATTAAGGAAAGGATAATTGCTGATTTTGGATGTGGGACAGATGTTTTAAGTTAATGGTGCTCTTATTCTTGGAGCAAAAGAAGTTCTATGTATAGATGTGGACTATAATGCATTATCTATTGCTAAAAATTTCTTGAAAATATTTCCATTCATATACATTACATGTGTTGCAATATAGGAAAAATTTCTCTTAGATCTATAGATGTTGTTGTTATGAACTCTCCTTTTGATGTATATATCCGTGGAATAGAGATTAAATTTTTAGAACAAGCTTTTGAAATGTCTTCTTTCTGTCTATTCAATACATAAGTATAACTCTAAATCACATAAACTTATAACTAAGTTAGCTAATAAGAAAGATTATATAACACAAATGTAGCTATTAAAAATATGGCTATTCATGCAACATATAAAACCATATTAAAAATGTTCATAGGTTTAAGATCTCTATATACAGATTTGTAGATGAGGGTTTGAATAATGGCTGGAAAAATAGTGGTACCTGGCGAAATGTTGTGCATGGAAGAGGAATTTTTACCATTTGAAGGTGTATATACATTAAATGGAGTAATAAGAGCATATATCTTAGGAACGCCCGTATATGATACAATTAATAGAAGAGTATATATTAAATCCATAAAAAATCCAAGAAGACCAAAGGCAGGAGACATTGTTATTGGTGTCGTTGAGAAAATGAGAGATGAAATGGCCACTACTAAAATCATTGGATATGATCCTTCTACACCTTTTAAACATATATTTACAGGAATTCTCCATATATCACAGGCAATGGAAACAAGAATACAGAGTCTTTATGAATACATAAAACTAGGTGACTTTGTTAAGGTGAAGGTGTTAAATAACTATATACCATATATTGTATCAATGAAGGATCCTAAACTAGGTGTGATACTAGCATACTGTTCAAAATGCGGTTCACCACTAGCTAAAATAGGGGATATATTAAGGTGTACAAGGTGTAATAATATTGAGAATAGGAAGTTGTCAATAGATTATATTTTAGTGAAGGGGAAATAATTTGATAGAAAATAAAAACATCTACACCGAGAGAGTATTTACTTACAGTTGTTTGAATCCTACACAATGTATAGATCTTTTAGAAAAAATAGACGAAGAGCTTTCACTTGAAGTAGAACTTGTTGCAGAGTTTAAGCATAATAAATTAGTATTTAGAGTTATAGGGCTTGAGCCAAAGGTACAATCAGCCATAAATAAAATAAAGGAATACATTGGATTATACATGAATACAAGAAGAATCAATCCACAAAATGGTATAAGATCTGATGAACTTGCTAAGATAATTAGAAAAACTATACCTATAGATGTTCTTTCAGAGGTTCTAAGATATACATTAGGAGTTAGCCCTCGAGTACAATCTTCAACACTTTATGTAGATCTAGATCTTGATACAGTTATAGAGTATGCTAAACATGTTGCATTAATAATGGAAAGGTTTTCCCATGATCCATATCCACATAGCCTTAAAAAGTTATTGATAACATCTTCTGTGTTGTTTAATGTCCCTATTAATGAATTGATAGATCTATTAAAAAATAAGAATATCGTTTCTGAAGAACTAGAGCTTAAAATCCCATGGCAGGAAGCACTAAGAATTCTTGTAGAGCATTTTAATGAATGCGATAAAACTTTATAAAAGATTTCAGCTATGTATTATAACGCTTATAAATTTAATTAATATGAGAGATACCTATTTAAATAGGTGGATATTTTGGGAATAAATCTAGAGTTGAAAAAAGTTACAGATAAAGAGTTAAGATTTATTATCTATGATGAAGATAGACATTCACTTCCTAATTTACTTGCTAAGCTTGCTTTAAGAAAAGTAGGTGTTGTATATGCTGCTTATATACTTGAGCACCCTATGGTTTCCTATCCTGAGGTAATAATCCAGACTGATGGATCTATACATCCTCTTAAAGTTTTATCCGAAGTTGTAGAAGAGACGAAGAAACTTGTAGAAGAATTTTTAGAGAAATTCAATGAGGCTTTATCTAGTGCATCTAAAGAAAGAATCTAGGATTCTAATAATCGATAAATTTAATAATTTTATTATAGGACTTGTTATAAGAGGTATAGCAGGAATAGAAAATAGTGTAGTGTTTAAAAGTTGCAATGAGTTACATAATTTCCTTATGAAAGGATTAGGAATAGCAGGTGAGGTAAACTATATAATACCAAGAAGCGATATATGTAAAGAAATCCAATTAGAATTTAAAACAAAAATTATAACCATAGACGATATAAAGGATAAGGAATTGATAAATGAAATTAAAGAAACATTTAAAATAATACATATCTTGTTGCTAAAATATATTATAACTAAAAACCCTATCCTTTAGAACGAAGAGAATACAAAGCTACAAATACTATAATAAATGGGTTTCTTTCCCACCTTAAAGAGTGAGGTTTTCGGTTATAAACTTTGTAAAAATTGATGCAGGTTAATGAAGGCATAGTTACTTATATTCACACATTTATTTTTAGTATTTTAATGTCAAAAATAGTTTTAAATTGCAAACTAAGTTAAGGTGTTAAAATGACTCAAACACTAACTGAAAAAATTTTGAATAGAGCCTCTGGCAAGGTTGTGACCCCTGGAGAAGTTGTAGAGATAAAAGTTGACATAGTTGCTTTCCATGATTTAACAGGCTATCATGTTATTGAAGTTATGGAAAAAACTAATATGTTAAAGATACATAATATAGACTCCCTTGTTATAGCATTTGACCATCTTGTTCCACCTCCAGATGTCAGAAGTGCAGAAATACATCAATTTATAAGAAACTTTGTTAAGAATTTCAAAGTTAAGAATTTCCATGATGTTGGATATGGAATTTTACATCAAGTTTTATTGGAAAGCTATGTCTTACCCGGACATGTTGTTGTAGCAGCTGATAGCCATACATCAACATTAGGTGCCTTGGGTGCGTTTTCACAAGGTATGGGTGCAAGTGATGTCGCCGCTATAGTAATTACTGGTAAGACTTGGGTTACAGTTCCACAACCATTTAAAATTAAACTGAGTGGAAAGCCGAGAGATTGGGTCACGGGTAAGGATGTTGCACTAGAGATTTTAAGGGTCTTTAAAGCTGATTACTTTAATGGAATGGCCATAGAGGTTTTTGTTGAGAATCCTTTGAGTTTTCCAATGGATTACAGAGTTACTGTAGCTAATATGGGAATTGAAATGAATTCTGATACAATTATGTTTGTACCAGATGCTGTTACTGTTAGCCATATAAAGAATACAAGAGGTTTTGAACCAAAAATTATCACACCTGATAATAATGCAAAATATATTGATGAATACACTATAGAACTTGATAAGATTGATCTCCTTGTTTCAGCACCACACAGTGTTGATAATGTTAAAAGTGTAAGAGAGGTTTCTGGTATTGATGTAGATTATGTTTTTATAGGTTCTTGTACAAATGGTAGGTTAAGCGATTTTGAGATAGCTGCAAAAATATTAAAGAGTAGAAAAGTTAAAACTAGATGCATAGCTATCCCAGCTTCTTGGAATATATTTAAAAAGGCTATGGAGCTTGGTTATATACAGACGCTGGTTGAAGCTGGATGTATAGTCACATATGGAACTTGTGGACCTTGTATAGGGGGTCATTTCGGTATTGCTGCACCAAATGAAGTTGTTGTGTCAACATCAAATAGAAATTTTGTTGGTAGGATGGGAAGCCCTCAAGCAAAAATATATCTCTCAGGACCAGCTATAGCAGCAGCAACAGCCGTTGCAGGTAAAATAGCTGAACCAGGTGATGTAATATGATTATAGAGGGTCGTGTGATTAAACTTGGCGATAAAATAGATACTGATATCATTATCCCTGCTAAGCATTTAAAATACACCGACTCAGAATATTTAGCCCAACACATATTTGAACCAATAGACCCAGAATTTCATAAGAAGGCAAAAGGGGCAATTATTGTAGCAGGAAAGGTCTTTGGTATGGGTTCCTCAAGAGAACAGGCTGCTATAGCAATTAAAGCTGCAGGTGTTAAAGCCATCTTAGCTGAATCATTTGCAAGAATATTCTATAGAAATGCTATAAATAATGGTCTTCCAGTTATGATATGTCCTGAAATAACCAAGGAAGTTAATGAAGGTGATATTATAGTAGTTAATATTGAGGAGGGAAAAGTGTTTGTTAGGAATAAAGTAGTTAATTGTAAAGGTATTACTGGAATGGCTCTAGATATATTGAAAGCTGGAGGATTAATCGAATATTTAAAGAATTTGGAAAAAATTAATAAAGAATAGAACTTAATTAACATTCTCGATTATATAAATTATAATTATTTTCCAAATCAACTACAACTAAAAGTTACACTATTTATGGTAAAGATGAAGACTTATAGATACTTTATTCGATATACAATAACTTGGATGTTAAAACAAGGATATTCAACAAACTAAAGCAATGTAAATCCTTAGGACATTGTATCTAAACATCAATTAGCCAAATAAACTATATTTTACTTTTATACTTTTCAGATAAAGCTTACTGTTTCGCAGCAGATGGTAATTCATTGCTTTTATGTTTATTTCAAATTCTCTACTATTAGCTTTTCAATGGCTATTTCACTCCTACTACCCTATGGAGACAATCCATCTCCAGTTCTCTAGATATTCATCTCCTCCCACGGATGATAAGATTTACCCACTTATTCATCAACCTCAAAACTTCATAGATTTTAGCTTTCTTCATAATCTCAATAACATGAAAAGTCTCATAAACCTCTTCAACAGTATCTGAAGACTAATGAAATCAAAACAAAAACAACATAAACAAAAATCTTATCAGAAACAACCATTAATTAATAACCGAGAAGCGATTGACATCAATATGAACATCAACATTTATAAGGCAGTAGTAGAATTCTAATAAGTAACAATATAGTAGCCGGGTCGTCTAGCGGCCAAGGATGCGGGGCTTTGGCCCCCGTGACCGGGGTTCGAATCCCCGCCCGGCTACTAAATATTCAATTGGTATATGATGATCAGAGGGTCTTTTGAGTGTATTCGATGAAGATAGCCGGAAATGCTGATAAACATTGTAAACTTTTATTAAGCCTCTTTTTATAGGGGTTATGAAATTTAAAGTTCCTATTAAATCTAGCTTAAATATCAAGAGCTATATAATTAAGAAGGAGGTCCGTAGGATATATATGAGCAACATAAATGATTTATGCCTAGAGATTTTGAGAAACTATAATGTTAATGAGGTTAATATTAGTATATGTATCGATAAATATGGTATTGCTAGATATATTATAAATGAACCTTATTTAGATGAGGATAGTTCTAAATTATATAGTATTATAATGGATTATCTTTATACATCTTATTTTATAATAAACAATATTGAGGATTTGAAAAAAGCTATCAATGATATAGCTCTTAATTTTGGGTTTGAGGAAAAGCTCCATAAATATTATAATAACTTGCTTTATTACATTATTAGAGACTCTTTTGGCTATGGCATTCTAGACTCCGTTATAAAAGATCCAGACATAGAAGATATAGAGCTATCTGATTGGAGGAAACCTGTTACAGTTGTTCATAAAGATTTTCTAAGTTATGAAGCTTTGGTGACAAATATCTATTTCACTGGAGAAGAAGAGATTAGGAGCTATATTGAGAGAATTGCTATAAAAGGTGGTAGAGCTGTTTCTTTAGCTAAACCTGAACTTCATGCTGCTTTACCAGAAGGTTATAGAATTGCTGCAACACTTGGCGAACCTATTAGTCATAGCCCTACATTCAATATAAGAAAACTTCCATCTGTACCAATAGATATTGTTAAATTGATAAAGAATAGTATTATAGAACCTCAGATAGCTGCATTGCTCTGGCTCGTAAATGATGCTAAAATGTTTTATTCAATAATAGGTGGAAGTGGTTCTGGAAAGACTACATTATTAAATGCAATTTTACAGCTTAGCAATCCAAACTGGAAAATAATTGTGGTTCAAGATATCCCTGAAGTGAAGCTTCCTATGAGACCAAGATTTATACAATTTTATGGTGAAACATCAGAAGACATGCTTCAAAGATGCTTTACAGCTCTTAGATATAGACCCGATATCTTAGTTGTCGGAGAGGTTAGAGGTCGTGAAATAACAGCACTTGTAAGGGCTGTTGCCTCAGGTTCTGGGTCGTCAACAACATTCCATGCATCGACAACAGAGGAATATGAAATGGCTTTAAGAAATCTTTTGCCACAAGATCTCTATTATATGTTATCATTAAATACAGCTTTAGTGATACTTATCTCGAGACTGAGAATAGGCCATAAAATCGAAAGAAAGGTTTGGAAAATATACGAGCGTATAGATGATGGATGGAGAGAAATATATAACCCTGAACACAATACAATAATGAACAGTTTTACCATTAGACGACTAGCTAAAAGGTTATTAAAGGAAGATATAGAAGCTGAACTAGAATATAGAACAAAAATTCTTGAATCTATTAATGAAGGTTATGAGTCTGTTGAAAAGACATTGAGAAAATTCTATGGTTTATAGAGGAGCTCAATGAGCTCCCTTTCTTCTACCAGTTCTTCTAGCTGCGATATGGCCTACCTTTCTACCTGGTGGTGCCCTTCTAGAGACTGTTGTAGGCTTTGATTCACTTTGGTGCGAGCCTCCTCCATGTGGATGATCTACAGCATTCATAGCTACACCTCTAACTCTTGGCCATTTTCTAGCTTTAGCTCTCCATTTATAGTATGCATTACCAGCTTTAAGCAATGGTTTTTCAAGCCTGCCACCTCCTGCCACCATTCCAATAGTAGCACGTGCATCAAGAAGAATTGTTTTCTGCTTGCCACTAGGAAGAGTTACAACGGCATGTGTAGATGATTTACCTGTTAGTATAGCATATGAGCCTCCTGTTCTAACAAGCTTTCCACCATCGCCAGGTCTTAACTCTATATTACATATCCTTGTTCCCTCAGGGATATTTCTAAGTGTAACGATATTTCCAATCGATGGAGATACATTTGATCCTATCTCTATAATTTGACCTATTTTCAAACCTTCTGTAGCTATGTTATAAAATTCACTGCCATCCTCAAGTTTTATTAAAGCTATAGGTGCACTTCGTCCAGGTTCATGAAATATCTCGACAACAACTCCACGTTTAGATTCTCCATTTAGAGGAGGATATTTCACAAAAGTAGTTTTTAAATGCTTGGGACTTCTAAATACTGATGTTCCTCTACCCATTCTCTGAGACAAAATCCTTTTACCCATAAACCCCTCCCTTGCTATTTACATTATAATTAACTAATATTTAATTTATTTGAGTGCAACAAACAATGTGCTTCTAGTAGCCTTAAGACCTGGTTCACCATGCTTTACTTGTTTTGTTGTTAAAGCAAATTCCCCTAGATAATGCCCTATCATCTCTGGAGTTATTTTTACCGGTACAAATTCCTTACCATTATGAACAGCTATAGTTAGCCCAACCATTATTGGCAACACTACTATATTTCTCACATGAGTCTTTATAACAGTTTCTTTACACTCATTTAAAAGTTTTTGACGAGCTTCTATAACCTTTTCTAACAGTCTTCTCTGTCTAGGAGAAAACCCTCTGCTAAGACTTCTTCTAGCTCTAGATGGTAACAATTTCACTAAATCATCCATAGGCATATCTATGAGTTCCTCTAGCGATCTATTCCTATATCTATACTTCTTCCACTCAACTGGCAGTTCATAACATTGCTTAGCCATAAAAACTCGCCTTGCATAGTATCTAAACCCTATGTTTAAGTAATATGTAGTTTATAAGCTATTTATATCCTTTGCAACTGAAAGCCTTTCGCAACAGTTTTGAATTTTGTATTGGTTTACGGTGGTTTATATAAACCACTTTATTCTTCTGCTATGATTATCACATGTACTCTTTTTCTGTGGGTTTTGCCTCTTTTTGGTGCTTTGTCAGTGGGTAAGGGACTGCTTTACCGCTTCTGAACTTTATTACTGAGCACTTTGCATATATAAACCTAGACTTAGACATGTTATCATCAACAATTACTACTGATGAAAAAGATTATAAGATTTGAAAACGAATTTCACAGTGGTAAGCTACTTAGTGAGGGGCGAACAGCCCGTAGTCGTGGAGATGTTAGGGTGAGGGCTGTTTCCAAGGATGGCTATGAGCATCTCTTGGAGGTTCTCATCCTACTCAAGATGTGGGGTCTCTGGGGTTTCCCTGAACACCCCAAGCCTTGTGAAAACTTGAGTGAGATACGGAAGAAAGAAGATAAGGCGATGAAAAATTATATCAACTCATATAAACCTATATGAGAGCTGAACCCTCTGCTTTTAAAAGCGGAAATGAATAGGTAACATGTAGTAGATATTAATCTATGTAGAAATTAATTTAAAGATATTTAGGTGTTAGAGTAGTCATGTCCAAAGGATCTATTTACGCTATTAGGATATTCTATGGAAAATTATACACTGTCATATATGGTTTACTACTTTTAGTTTTAGTGCAATCAATTCCATTGCAACTAAGTATATATACATTTATATATACACATTATTCTTTAACATATTTAATATCATCTAGCATTGAATCTTTTTACATTTTAGTAACTAAATATATACTCAATGTTCTTTTAATAATCCCATTATTATCAATAGAAATAATTAGAGCTATGTACTGTCATAAGATGTATATTTTACTTTTAGAATTATTTATATTCTTTTTAATTACGGGCAACATCATATTTACTTTTCTATATATCATTCTATTGATATTGCTAGTTAAACTTCTAAAAATATTTTTCCATAATTCAAATAAATATATCGTATATCATAATAGAAAAGATGCTGGCGTAAACAACCATACAACGGTAACCTTAGATAAAGTTGTAAAAATTGCTATGCTACTTACTTCGATAGGTGTGGCAATTCTCATTTACATAGCCTTGGCTATATTTTTTAAAATCAATGTTTTCTTAATATCTATAATTATTTATGCTATTATGATTTCGATAAGTTATGTCATTGAATCCACAGATTATTCTATGCAATCTGATATCTCTATTCTAATTAAAAAAGCAATAATGATAGGTATACCACCTTTCGGTGTAATCTCATATTTTAAGTGTCAACCTTTGATAAACAAAGGTTGTTCTTCTAATGGAGAAGATCAAGAGCTTTAAATATAATATCAATAATCTTTCTATGCATTCTTTATTTAATGAGATAATATATTAAATACTATAGATTTAAATTTTAGGACTTGTCTATTCTCTGATATTTGAACCAAGTATCTCATCTAAAATATAGAATTCAATAATTATTTAAGTCCAGTATTTATATGTTCTTAAAAATAATTTTTCTTGTTCAACAATATTATAGATAAGTGTATTCAAATCAGTAGACCTAGCCAGTATACGTTTCGCTGTTTCTACACCTACTCCACGTCCTTGTAAAGCTATTATACCTGCAATACCATTTTCCATAATTAGATTCGCTTCCTTAACAATCTTCTCAGCTAAAACCTTTTCTTCAGGTTTCAACTTTGATATATCACCATAACTCTTTAATCTATCTAACACATTTTTCACAATGCTTATTTGCTTATCGTCTATTAATGTTAAAGCTCTTGAACCACACCTTGGACATGCAACATGACATTCAAATATATTATCACACTTCTTGAGGTGTTCAGAGATATTTATAGTTGTTATGTTGTAACATATTGTACAAAACATTTTTACTTCACCAGATATAAGCCTTCTCTTAGCAACCTCTATCAATATATCTTTCGGCATAATAGACTGTTTTATTATATATCCAATAGCTCCTAACGACGAGATTTCTAGTAAAAATGGCGTGGCTTTTGATGTGATAATGATCTTTATTTTTATTTTTCTAGAAGCAATCTTTTTTAGAAATTCTTTTAGAGAATCAATATCTATTTTCTCTATAAATAACTCTCTTAAAGCCTCATCAACTAAAATAGGTATATTTGTAAGTGTAGATGCAATCCGTTTAATTTCTGATAAATCACTCTTTCTACTAATTACACCAAATCTTTTAGCTACATCGATAATTCTCTTCTTAAATATTGATGAAGTGATTATTTCTTGACTTACCACGCCTCTTATATCTCCATTTTCAATAACTTGGAGAAGATGTTGTAAAGCTTTGGCAATATCGTTAGGTCTTATATGTGTACTTGCAAGGATTATAGAACCTATTTGATGTGTTTTATACGATGTAGAAATATTGAGTATGTTTCTAAATGCATTACTTATTGCCAGTGAGAAAGCTTCAGAACCTTTTGTTCCTAAGCAGTGATAAAAAGCTATGATACTTTTGTTTAACTCTTTTGAATTATGAAGCTCTATAACAAATACATCATCACGTGGAAAAACTTTGCAAAATCTTTCTCTATTCTCTATAAGAAATTGTGTTATGGTATCACTAACAGTGTATTCTTTTACTAAATTCTCTATACAGTAATTTGTCTCACAACTACATAGCCTTCTAAAAAATGAACATACCTCTCGTGCAACATTTCTATGAACAGGAATATTGTCGCCAACCCATTTCGGCAATATAGCTGTATCTGCTTCTGTTGGCGGTGAGAGCCATACAACTCTGTTATCAAGGTCTACACCTTCTATTTTCCAAGCCCTTCCAGCTAACACTATTACATCTCCTTCATTACACGTTACTACAAAATCCTCATCAAGAAGTCCAATGATATTATTATTCAATATAGATTTTGCTTCAATATGATTAGTATCAGGTATCATGTTGGTAGTTAGATAGTATATGAAACCTCTTTTAGTCGGGCTACATATATCATCCTTACATCTCAATAGATTTATTGAGTCTAGAAAATCTACAATAGATTTCAATTTTTCTATTGTAAGAGATGAGAATATAGGTAGCCTTATTAACATATTTAAAATCTCTTTAATTTCTACAGAGCCCCTTTCTATAGCTATACCTACAATTTGATGAGCTAAAACATCAAGAGGTTCAATATGTATGTTTATAGGCTCTAAAATCTTATTCATGGCTCTTCTTGCTATAACTATGGATTCTATAAGCTCTGTTATAATTGGTGGTACAACAATAGCTCCTTTAGAAACATCTTCCTCCCTATGTCCTGCTCTTCCAACTCTTTGAATAAGCTTTATGGCTTGTCTTGGAGATAGATATTGTATCACAAAATCTATTCCACCAATATCTATACCTAACTCAAGACTAGATGTAGATACAGCAACTTTTATTGTTCCTTTCTTAAACATCTTTTCTATATACTCTCTTAGACCTCTTGAAAGAGAGCCATGATGAATGCCTATATCATTATCTATATTAAGCATCTTTCCCAAAGAAAATCCTATCTCTTCTGCTGTTACTCGAGTATTAGTAAATATGAGAACCTGATTATTCAACTGAATAATATTTTTTATAACATTTATAACATCATCTAAACTAAATATTCCTTCTTGATATTTTCTACTTGACAAAAACACTTCTATAGAGTACTGTTTTGATGCTTGTGATGCTATGACCTCAAATCTTCTATAGCCAAATAGATTTTGTGCAACATTATTGATATCTTTAAGTGGTGAAGATATTGCAATTCTTCTTATATGTCTATTAACAATAAAATCCAATCTCTCTAATGCAATAATAAGTTCTGACCCTCTTTCACTAGAGATTATCTCTTGAAGCTCGTCTATCACAATTGCATATAGAGATTTAACAAACTCTCTAAATTCTGGTTTAATTAAAAGTATTTGAAGGCTTTCAGGTGTTGTTAAAAGAATAGATGGAGGATTTTCCATAATTTTCTTTCTTAAATGATATGATGTATCACCATGCCATATATCAACTGAAAGTTGAAATAAAGATGCAATGTTTTTTAATCTATTAGCCAAATCTCTATTTAGAGCTCTTAATGGGGTTATATAAATTATTAAAATTCCATTTTTAATGCTGTTCTGATTTAAAATCTTTAGAAACAATGGTACGATAACAGCTTCAGTTTTTCCACTTCCTGTTGGTGCTGAAACAACTAGATCTATATCAGTGGATATAACTTTAGATACTGCTTGCTGTTGAATTTGGGTAAGCTTATTAAAACCTAGCTTTCTAAATACATCCAAAATCTTCTTTTCTTCATCACCATGTAAATACACTCTAATCACCTTTTAGCACTATCTTATCAATCTAAACCCTAACTAGTAAATCCATTACAGCAAGTGATGCTAAAGCTTATAGAACTTATAATATTTTTATAAAATAACAATTAAATCATATAATTTCATTCATTATAAAACATAGAGATTTCTTAACATAACATTTTATTAACCTATTCATATTATTGGGTAAATCACATGGATGTTATAGATTTAATAAAAGATCTTATAAATAAAACTGTAATGGTAGCTTGGCTTCTCTTTTTATTAACATGGATTATAGGTTGGGCTATTAAAGGTTCACCTATACCTATGGGAAAAACTAGAAGATTAGGGCAAGGTCTTATCGAAGATGCTATATGGGGGGCTTTCTGGGTAGCTATAGGTACATCAGTATTTTGGTTGATAATGTATATATCGTCGTTTTTGGGAAATATATATCCACAGCCACCTCTCCCACAACTGCCCTAAGCATTTACATGATGATGTTACATGTATTTTCTGCTCATTGCCTACTATTTATCAATATTAACATTTTATCTAGGAGTGCTTATTTATGCTTTGCCAATACCTCTTACAGGATTAAAGAAGTGGGCTCCGAGGTTACTGACTGACGCATTTTTTATAGCTATTCTAACTCTTTCTCTTGGTACAATAATAAATGTTGCAGATTATATTAGAACTTTAATTGGTGGTAGCTGGGAAAATTTCTTATTGCAAACAAAAATAACGATAGTGTTTAGAACGGTTATAGTATTTCTATTCAGTATAATTGGAAATCTCTTTTCTAAGTTTTTACCCGGTATAAATAGACTAATAACATTAATAATTAATCCTATTTTAGCATCGTTGTACTCTAATATGTTGTTGTATTCTATTGCAACAATGATTTATAGAGGTGTGTGGTTAATATCATCACTTGGAATAGTGTTAATGGCTATACCATTTAGAATTGCTAGAAATGCTGGTGCATTTTTATTCTCATTTGCTTTAGTGTTCTACATTGCATTGCCTTTATATCCCAGCTTCTATAGAATTTTAATCTATTCACCTTCTACACCTCTAGAAATACCTATAATCTATGGATCTATAGTAAATGAATTCAACCAACCAATTACATCTGGTTATATAGGTTTTGAAATAAATACAAATGAATATATAGGGCCATTACCGTTGTATTCCAATAACTATATACTTCTTACTACAAATACTAAATTAATGTCATCTTTAGTATCAATATATTTTGATGCTGCAGGACATCAATTCTATACAAATATAAGCAATATAGATCTACATAACATTTGTATTCAAAACATTAACAGGGAAACATATCTAAATATATGTAGAATAGATGTGATGGTAAAAGGATTGATAGCATATAGCAATGGAATAGCGCTTCATATAGCACCTAAACCCAATAACATTATCATAGATGTTTTCTCTAAAGAGAATATAAAGATGCATATAGATACGCAAGTCGATACACAACTCTATGTTTCTCTCACCAGTATGTATGATGTTGAAGAAATTACAATAGATAATACTACATTGAATTCTATAGATAATCTTATACTCTATCAATGGTACTGGTATAACTTGATGGGAAGAACATATGTTGTAGATATATCTCAAGGACAACATGTAATTGAAATTAAAATGAAGTATTCAGATGAAATAACATCAGAACCGAGTGAGGCATATACATACAACGCTATTCAACAACTATTTCCTACAAACAACTCGCTCTTTACAGATGTTATAAATGAAATTAATAGAATTATTTATATAGATTTGATTGCCTCGATAATGTACCTATCAATACTTATATCAATTACTTGGGGCTTTTCAAGACTTCTTGGTGGCTCTAGTAGAATTAGGGTGTTCATTTAATGCTTGAAGATATAAAAAGGAAAATTGTAATATTCAACGTTATTATTTCGGTTATATTTATGTTGATAGCTGTTAATAGCAATGCAAGCGATGTTTATATACATGTTTTTCCATTAATTGGCATATTAATATTTTCTTTCATGATAATTATTTTTTATAAAGATAAAAACTAATAAATATGGGTTCCAATTATTCTTTAAACTTTTAATTTCAGTGAATTGAAATATCTGTCATTGAGGTATACTATTTATTTAACTTCTATTGTTTCAATTTTATACCAAGATAATTCATTTTTATAATTTTCAATTGATATCAATATTAATTTTCTTAGCTCCTCTAATTTTTCAACATTTAATGGCATTACCTTTATATAGAAAAACCTATCTATTACTTTACTTTGTGAAATAGTATAGTTGCATATACTGTTCCTACATATCCTATCTATAGCTTCATTTATTGTGTTAATTATATTTATATTATTGCAAAGTAAAAATATGTTAATGTATTGAGCTCTTAGACTTTTACTAGACATAATTTTCGCCTTTTATAATTAAACCCATATGTTTGTTTTGAATTTTACTCAGTTAGGGAATCCTTTCATCATTTTTCAGTACTCGGCAGAGACATCATCGATAATTAATTATTAAATTTGATATCTAGCTTTAGTAGTTTATTTAAATATCATCTTCATTATTATTTTTATCTTGAGGCTCTTTCCATTATATCCAATGCTCTATATTCAGGTGCTAGTTTTACATAGGCTTTTTTATAGCCATCTCTATCAATAAGCGTGTTTACTTTAACTACTTTCACATTATATGACTTTTCTATGAATTCCTTAATTTGCTTCTTATTAACACCTCTATATGTTTTTATCACAATGTAATTGTATTTCTCTGCAAGGAGATAAGCCTTCTCCGTTGTGACAAAGCTTATAACTGTTTTATTTTCATCTACTACTCTACTTTCTTCATTACTCATGGTTTTTCAACCACATATCTCTGTCTTAGAATATCTAGAGCTTTTTGAGATATTATTGCTAGTCTTCCCGGCATTCCTCCAGGTGCTAGTTTAAGTATGTTTAGATTATTAGGTGTTAGATAATCTACTCCTGGCAAATTGCGCACAGCTTGTATAATAGGGCTATCAGTTGAAGAAACAATAAATAAAATGCTTTTAGGTGTTATATATCTTCGTCCTCTCATCTTACCTTTACCTGCTCTTATCCTTATCCTTTCCTGAGCTTTTATAATATTGCTCCAAAGTTCTAGTTTCACGAGATATTCCTTTATCTGTTTCGTTGAATTTAATTTCTCAACGTCATCAACAACCACAATTGGTATAGCTTTTATTTTATCTGGCAATATATAATTTCGTTTCAATACAAAGTTTTTATCAGCAAGAGCAGCCAGAGCAGATATTATTGCTAGTCTCATTTCCTTTCTATTTATCTCTTCATGTATTCTCTTAAATATTGTTGGAGCAAACTGTCTTCTACCACCAACAACATTTGGTGCGAGTACTGCTCTTCCATTACTTAATCTAGGTACTCTAGCTACGCTATAGCCTATACCCCATGATTCACCAACTCTTCTTTTACCTGCTAAGATATCTCTAGCTTTTATCTGCAATCTTGCAGTGATTGCTGAATGCACAGCTCTTCTTATCAAATCAATTCTTACAGGATAGCTAAAAAGCAGCGGTAATTCTATAAGCTCCACAATATTTCCATTTAAATCAAAGAGTGGTGCATAACGTTTCTCAACTGGATATATTAACAAATACTTTTCTTGCATAAATCTTACCCAGCTATTTTACTTTCCAAACTAATATAAACTATCTGAGGAGCTGATTTAGGCTTCCAAGTAGGTGGTCTTATAGGCCATCTTAAAACAATAGGTCTTTTAGGTACACCTGGTATGCTTCCCCACAGCATAATCCATTTAGATTTAATAATACCATAATGTGGGAATCCCCCTGCAGGAGTAATTTCATAACCATTCTCACCAATCATTATTATTCTCTTATTATATTCTGTTCTTCTATGTAAACCCATCTGACCCGGTTGGGGAACCTCAGACATTGCTCCTAATGTTGGGCTTCTACTTCCTACTCTTCTACTTCCCTTTCTATGTTTATGCCACTTTGGTAATTCTTTAACACCAAATCTTTTTATAACACCTTGAAAACCTTTGCCTTTAGTTACACTTATAACGTCTATAAAATGTCCAGCTTGAAATACTTGATCCACAGTTATATATTTGCCTAGCAAATTAATAGCATAGTCTATTCTATTACTAATATCCCCACCACCTATACAAATCTCAATTATATCTGGGGTTTTTTTACTTAAACCTCCAACCTCTTTAACATTTGATGCTAAAACCAGGCTCACTCTTTTTACAGAGCCAATATTACTTTTAACCATGTTGATCTTATCATTTATATTACTTGTAGGTCTATATGTTGGTATCCTACGCCATATTTCAAGTTCCTTAGGAGGTTCAATCCATATATCTTGTAGTATATCTAAGCTACCATAATTATTAATACCATATACCCTCAAGGCTAAGGGTACAATAGAAGGAGTTTCTACTATTGTTACAGGTATATATATCTCTCTACCTTCTGTAGGTGATCCTGGTCTATCATCAACTACAATTGCATGTGTCATGCCAACTTTATACCCTAGAAAACCTAAAAGTGTTGGAGTATCAATGTTAATAGTAGGCCAACTTCTAACATTAGGTAGAAAATCGCTACTTCGCTTTCTTGGTCTTACTCCAAGGCTTCCACGTTTTGGTGCACTTGTTTTTCTATGTGCCATAACACATCACTCTTAATTATCTCTACACATTAAGCATTCTGTATTTTAGACTCATGTAGTTCGCTTAATACCCTGTTTCTGCTTTTTAGCTTTTTCTCTCTCTTCCTCTTGCACACTTTTAATAATAAATAAACTAGTTCTTTGTTTACCACCCATTATTCCTACACCAATACACTGTCTCACAGCTTTCTTTAGAGTACTATATATGAAATTAAGGCTTAAATAGTATAATCATTTTTTGTATACAGATATAAATAGAAGAGATATATAAACTTTAAAAAGTCTGTTGAAAATTATAACATTTACCTCTCCTATAGGTGGTACTAAATGTACGAAGAAGAGCCAACAATAACCGAGGAAACAATAACTGAAACAGCAACTGAGGAAGAAGTTGAAGAAGTTGAGCTATTAGAATTAAGTCCGCTAGAGCTAGAGTTCTTTTTAACTCGTAGCGATATCTGGGATAAGTTAGTAAGAAATGAAATAAGTATTGACGATGCCAAAAAACTTATAGATACCCTCTACACCAACCTAGTTTCTCTATCAAAAGCTTCCACATCAACAAAAAGAGGTAGAAGAAAAACTTTAAAAAGTTCTAAAAATAGCTCATGAAATCGCTTGTAAATAACTATTCATATTATCTTCAAGTTCTTTTAACAGATGTAAACCCATGTAGATGTAAAGGTCCAGCGAACCCTAAAGGAATCCTGCCTTTGCGTGTTGTTTCAGGTTTGTATAGGTTTATGAGTGTTTATATGCCTGTTCTATAAAAGCTGAAGCCCGCTTTATAAGCACTAACAGCACTATATTTACTGGGGAACTACTCTGTGAGGGCAAAAGAGCCTGAAATTGTAGAAGCTCTAAAAGGTTAGGGCTCTTCCCGAAGGGTAGCTGTGAGCATCTATTAGAGTTTCTGAAGCTGTATCGTGATGTAGTCCAGCTAATTGTGAATAGAATTTGGAGGTTAAATGGAAAGCTCTCTAATAAGAAGAAGATACATGAATTGTTCTACGATGAGCTTAGGAGGTTCGGTTTTAGAGTACACCATATTAAGGAGATATATGTTTATGCTAATATTGTTGTGGAATCAGCTAGAAGCAGCGGTGATGAAAAACCAGTTCTCAGGAAGCTAAATGCTAGAGTAAACAAGTACGTCTACAGATTAGAACTAGAAAACGCTAAACACTACTCTAACAATAAAGCTCTACAATGGCTATGAAGTGAAGCTGAAGCAGCTAGCTTCTAGAGAGAGGATTAAGAAGTTCAGGAACTGAAACAACTACGAGCTGATAGTCAAATACGAGAACAGAGTGTTCTACGTCTCAGTATACTTCAAGAGTGTTGTCAGGTATAGAAAACCCATGACGATTACAACTGTCGATGTCAACTTTGACAACGTAACGCTAGCGGTACTTACTCTCAATGGCAGAGTGGTTAGATTAAAGAGGTTTAAGACACCACCCAGGAAGATACTCACTCACAGGATATGGATTGAGAGGATTTAGAGGAGGTATTCAAGGTCTTGGAAGTTTGTCAAGGGTGTTAGGAGAGCTATTGATAGACACGGTGAGAGGGTTAGAAACATCTCATGGGACTATGCTCACAAATTAGGAAACCACATAGTGGATTTAGCGTCTAAGTAATCAGCTGTAATAGTTCTAGAGAACTTGGATTACATAAGGGAAAACGCTAAGAAGAGCAGAGTATTCAACAAAAAGTTCTCTGTGATTCTACAGGAGGATACAGTTCTACTAGGATACAAGATATCAGAGAGAGGTCTGAGAGTAGTATATGTCAATCCTAAAGAGACTCTTCAAAGTGTCTTAAGTGCAGTAGGAAACTATTAAGCAATGACTACAGAATACTGAAGTGTAACAAGTGTGGATTCATTGGAGATAGAGACGTAGTAGCAACAATAAACTTGTACAAGAAGTTTAATTATCCAAGATATGGGGCTCCCGGGGCAGCCTGAACGCCCCAAGCCCAATGAGAACTCGACAGAATGCAGAGCACAAAGGTGAGATGATGAAAACACATATCAAGCTATATGAACCTATATAAAAAGCTGAACCCCCTTCAGTGTGGAGAAGAGGTCAGTATTTCATAGCCTAGACTACTTAGAATATTTAACAATTTCTCTTCAGATATCGATTTATCAAATACTATAACTACGTACTTTTCGCTATCTTTTTTAATAAGTTTTATTCTATCAACAAGTACATTGCCTTTTATTAAATCGCCAACATCTTTTCTTGGAGTTAGATATTCCTTAAATTTCTTATGCATTATATTATAGAATATATCAAAATGCTGGATCATTCTAATAGAGTCATCAACATCGTTTCCACCTTTGTTTAAAGTTTTTCTTAAAATATTAAGTAGCTCTACTGCATCTTCTGCTTTTATCTCTATTGCGACATATCCACCAACTATTGTTCCAATAAGGATTTTTACCATTTTTATTCTCCCTATAGATATATAACTAAAATGGAATTTTAAGCTAAATATTTCAAATTTATCATGATATTACTATATGATGTTATTATGATGCTTCTAATTTAAATTTCTGCAAAACAATTTATATTTTGTTTGGGTGATTATAGTATGAGCATAAGGGTTGTATATCCCGTAGGTGTAGTATTTAAAAAGGTTACAATAGCTTTAAAGAGCGTTGTGGATCAAATACCATTGGTGATATCCTCAGATAGATTCTCTATAGAGGCTTTAAGTCCAGATAAAGTCTCTATGGTGGTGTTTGAATTACCTGCTACTTCATTTGAAGAGTTTAATGTTAGTGGTGAGGTTAGAGTTGTAGCTGATAGAGACGAGTTTGTTAAAGCATTTAGAAGAGCCTCAAAGAGAGATAAGGTGGAGATTACTTACATAGAAGGGTCGAGAGAGCTAAATATTAAAGTATTTAATATCAGATCGAATATTGAGAGAGAATATTTTGTACCCCTTTCAGAAATATCATTTGAAAGTATAGGATCTATAGATGTTGAACTTGAAGTTTCAGCTAGTTTATCATCATCAGAGTTAATAAACATTCTAAAAGACGCATCATTAGTAGGAGATGAAATTACATTATTATACTCATCAGAAAACAATTATATAAAGGTTGTGGCAACTAGTGAATTAACCGCATATGAAACCACATTAAAACAATTCCAACCTCTTACATATCTTGAATCAAGTATCAGTAATGCTGTTGCAAAGTATAGTGTTGAACATCTTAAAGCCTTGTTAAAGATTCTAGATTTAGCAGATGAATGTAGTATTGCTTTTGGACCTGAAAAACCTCTTAAAATAAGTTTAGATATTGGTGGAGGAGGAAGAGTAACAATATGGGTAGCGCCAAGAGTGTGAGGTATAAATTTAAATCAATGGTGTATATATATGTTTAGCGAAATTGTAAAGTTAGATAGCAAGGGTAGAGTAACAATACCTGCAACACTAAGGTTATTATTAGATATTAAGGAGGGTGAAAACCTTGTTTTGATATTTAATGAAGATAGCAATAAGATTGAAATTTACTTGCCTAAGATAAACAAAACATTACTTTGCGACGATGAAATATCTAAGAATATTTTACTAGAAATACTCAGAAAATTCAAAGTAAATGCATTTAAATGTAGGTGTATAGATAATCATTGTGATATTTATCGCTGCAAAATTTTTATAGAGCTTGATGGACATGGTGATGAATCCATAAAAAAATTCTTAAATATTAGATGTATGAGTCATTAACATATATTAAAATTATTATGAATTTTATGATTTATATTTTAGGATCTTTATATTATACTTATGATAGAAGTGGTGAAAATTAATGAGCATAAAATTTGTTTTTGCAGATGCTAGGATATGGAGATATGTATTGAGAAGTCTCGCAGATTATATGGAGACTGTAGGTATTAGAATTCATCCAAGTGAAGGTGTAAGAATAAAAGCTATGGATCCTAGCCACATAATGCTTATTGATTTCTATATACCTGTTTCTGCATTTGAAGAATACAATGTTGAAAAAGAGACTACTTTATTAATTAATCTTGAAAATGCCTCAAAGATCTTAAGAAGGGCATCAAAATCTGATAAACTTATGGTTTTAAGTGATAGCTCAAAACTAGTCTTAGGCTTTATATCTAAAGGTGGAACACTAAGATCATTCACAACACCTCTCCTTTCTGGTAGCTATGAAGAGGTGCCAGAACTTTCTTTAGAATTCCAAGTTCAAGCAAAAATACTTGGTGCAACACTATCATCAGCACTATCAATACTTGAAGATGTAGGTGATGTATTAAAGTTTAAGGTGAGTAAAGATGGCCTTTCTCTTATAGCATCTTCAGATCTTGGCGAAGTTGAGTTTATATTTAGCATTATGACAGGAACTTTGATGGATTATCAAATAGCTGAAAGCTTTAATGAATTCACAAATATTTATACAATGGAATATATGTCAATACTTACACCACTTTCTAGATTATCCGAGGTTGCAACTATAAGGCTTGGCCAGGACATGCCATGTGAAGTAGAATTAGAAATGATTGCTGGAGCAAGATTAAAATTCTATGTCGCTCCCAGGGTTGAATAGATGGTTAATGAAAATTTCTTACAACATTTAAAAATATATGAGGATATTTTTAGAAAATACTATAGCAAAGCTGACTTGATTTTACCTAGCGATTTTTATATACGTGAAATCGCTTTACAGCCTCTATATACTGAAAGCTATATTAGACATTTATCTTTTTCAACAATATCTGAATTACGTAAAACAGTTACAGAGAAAGTGCCTCGTCATCTATATTATTCATCAGCAAAATACCAAGAACCAGCTAATACATCTATGGATGAGAAGAAGTGGCTGGGAAGCGACCTTGTATTTGATATTGATGCAAATGATGTTCCAGAATGTATAGAGGAAAACAATGTAATTACATTTAGATTTTGTAGAGCTTGTGGTTATGCCACTAATGATAATTTAAAGCATTGTCCTAAATGTAACTCTGAGCTTCAAAAATTTGAACATGTTAATAGTAAATGTATATATAGAGCACTATCCTATTTAGAGAAACTTATAGATATAATTGAAAATGATTTCAACTTCAATACATTAAAAGCATCCTTCTCTGGTAATAGAGGGTTTCATCTAATAGTTGAATTAAATAATCCATATGATGGTATGAATTCAGAAATTAGACGTGAAATTGTTTCATATATCAGACTAGACAAATCTATAGCTGCATATATTAAAAATTATCTATTGGGATCTAATCAAAAAAAGAGTATACCATTACCTCCAAGAATTAATGAAGGAGGTATTAGGCGACGTATAGCCAAAGAATTACTTACTAAATCTATAGACGAATTAACTAAAAAGTATATACTTGGCCAAATAAATAAGATTCATTTCTCAGATGCTGTAAAAATGTATAGATTTCTAGAAAATAATTTAGATGAGGCATTAAAAAGTGCTTCAATACCTATAGATCCAAAGGTTACCATAGATGTTACACATCTTGTAAGAGTTCCAAATAGCATAAATGGAAAAACCGGATGGATAGCTTATAATATGAAGAAACTCGATGTCAGTGAATTTGTGATGGATCCATCACTACTTTCACCGGAAAATCTAAGATTCAAGATTCGTATTGATATAGATTTGCCTAAGCTAGAAATTATTGATAAGGAATTCAAATTTACTCGTAATGAGGAGGTGGTATTGGAGTATGCTTATGCATCTTATTTAATATTTAAAGGTATTGCTATACCTATAGAGGTTAAGAGATGATAGCTGTATGTCTATAAGTGTTTTAGAGAATATAATGAAAGTGCTAAACTCTCTACTTCTTGATGAGAAAATATCTACAGCTACAATTATGAAAACTTTTGAAGAAGTAAACAAATTAAATGTGACAATGAATTATTGGTGTAATGTTTCAACAGAGCAGTTTACTTATAATGTATGTGAAAAATTTAATGCTATTATGGATAAACTTCTTGACATTTCTATGAAAAGTGTTATAATTAAAGTAATAAATAATGAAATAGCATTGGAACGGGACATATTAGGAGAGATCACCATGCTTTTTAATAAGATCTTAGAAACCTTTAAATATATTATTTTAAGATCCATTATAATCTATAACAATAAGATTTTGTGTAAGGTAAAGAAGCCTTTTTATAAAAGTTATCATGTAGTCTTACCAGGATATGTTATACTAATGCCTATAGATGAAGCTGTGATGTTAGCTTCTTTGGATTATATCGATATAATTGATGTTCTTTAACTTTATAATCTTTGTAACTGATGTAGGTGTATGAGCTTATAAAACTCTACACTAATCTAATAAAATTTTAAGAAAGGTGGATACCTTTTGAAGATACCAAGAACCATTGTCACATATTGTCCAAGATGTAACAAACATACAGAGCAAAGCATTGTTATATATAAGCATGGAAAAAGAAGAACATTAGCTGAAGGCCAGCGTAGGTATTTAAGGAAGCAAGAAGGCTATGGATCAAAGCGAAAACCTGAGCAAAAAAGATTTGCCAAGATAACAAAGAAGATTGTGCTTAAATTAAAGTGTAGTAAATGTGGATATATTCAACATAGAAAAGGAATAAGGATTAAAAAGCCTGAAATGGCAGAAAAAGCTTAAAATAAAAACACCCTTGATAGGGTGATGCCAATTGGCTAAGAAGAGAAAGATTCTCATTCCCGAACCTAGGAGCAGATTCATAAGAGTTAAATGTAACGTATGTGGTAATGAGCAGCCGGTTTTCGATCATGCAACCTTTCCAACACGATGCCTAGTATGTGGTACTGTAATCATACAGCCCACTGGTGGTAAAGCAAAACTTGTAAATGCTGAAGTTGTTAGAGTCTTAGGTTAGCTGTTAAAAGTAGTACACTAATAGGTTTTTATATAGTAAAGCTATTAAATCTATGAGTGAGTTGACTATGAGTATTCCATTTAGAAAACATAGCATTCCTGACGTTGGAGAGCTTGTAGTTGCTCAAGTAAAAAAAGTATTTGATTATGGTGCTTATGCTGATCTTCTTGAATATGAGAATCTTGAGGCGTTCATACCATGGAGCGAGGTAAGCACTAGATATGTGAAGGATATTAGAGATGTTATTAAGGAAAATCAGGTTGTTGTTGGAAAAGTGATTAGAGTAGAAAAAAAACCTGGTAAAATTCAAGTTGATATATCTATTAAGAGGGTTTTAGAAGGAGAGAAAAGGATTAAAATGCTAAGATGGAAGAGAATCCAAAGAGCGCAAAAGATAATAGAGATTGCTACTAAAAATCTTAATAGGAGATTAGATGAAGCATATAGATATGTATGGATAAATCTTGAAAAGGAGATAGATCCTCTATCAGTACTAGAGGAAACTGTGCTAAAGGGTCCGGAGATACTTATACAACGTGGTGTACCCGAAGAGTGGGCAAATGCTATATTTAATGAAGCCCAAAGACATATATCAATAAAAACAATAAAGATTAGAGCATTAGCTGAGATTGTATGTTATAAAAGTGATGGCATTGAAAAAATAAAGAAAATCCTAACAGATATAAGCAACATGAACTATGGTAACAATATTAAAGTTACTGTATATACTATTGGTGCTCCAAGATATAGAATAGAAATAGAGACTCTTGACTATAAAATAGCTGAAGAGGTTTATAATAAAATAAACAGGTATATAGAGGAACAAGCTAAAATTCTTGGAATAGATCGTTTCAAGCTAGTTCATGAAGAACTTGAAAAGGGATAGAAATGAAGTGGAGGATAAGGAGATGTCCTATATGTAAGAGATATACCTTGAAAGAAATCTGTATACATTGCAAGGTAAAAACCATTGTGCCTCATCCACATAGGTTTTCACCAGAAGATAAATATGTTGTTTATAGAATTTTAAGCAAATACCCAGAATTAGCATCTAAAATTAATAAGATAAGTCCCAAGGAAGATTAAACAATATGTCAAATATCACATAATTATATTATACTGTAAGATAGCTAAATAGTGACCCATTTAATTCCGTTCTTAATTATAAAAAATTTAAATTCTTGATTAATAGAGGGCTTTATAAAGCGTAGAATTCTACTACGGTTACTAAGTTTTTTAATGAGCACTATGGCATCGGCCCACATCAATAAATATTCATATCCTGCAACTATTTCACCATGTTCATCAACCTTTACCTGAGCTGAAGCAATTACATAACTATTGCTACTAATCATATCCAGAAGAGTTAATATGTTTAGAAACATTTTAATGTTTTGGGGTTCTATAGCTTCAATTCTATAATAATGGTTTATAGTATCAATAAATAATGCTAGTAGATTTTTACATGACATAGTTTCTATAATCAGTTGAGTTAAATGGTTTTGATCCATTGCTATTGAAAATAAAACTTTATCTGAGTCTATCCCTAGATCTATCACTCTATTTAAGAATGTAGAGCCTTCAGTACTAATATAATATATATTGCTATTGTTTATCTTTAAATTACATAGTAGCATATTCAACATGATGTTTGTCTTTCCACTACCTGCTTCACCATAAATTAGTATCTTTCTATTAGATGATATTATTCTATCTAATAGATTGTTACATGTTAACAACATTTAGTTTACTGCCTTATAGCAATCCTATTACATCAATTACAACATATATTATATTGTTGCTGTATAAATATACTTGTTATTTATTACCTTCAGAAGACCTTGTTTAATTAACATTTTAGTTGCTTCATCTATGTATCTTCTATCTATATTAATATTATACCATTCAATAAAACTTTTAACTATTTCTTCCATTGTCCATAAAGTCTTGTTGTTTTCCCTATAGGAAGATTCAATGATTCTCTTTAAAAACTGTGTGATATCTTCTAATCGTGTCCAAGGATATTGGAACCAAATCCATTCTTTTACCTCTATATAATAGAAATCAGGCTTTATTTTTGCAACACTTGATATCCATTGAAGCGCAGCAATTTTTAAATCCTTAGGTCTCCAGTTATTTAATATATATTCCTTAGCTAAAATCACAGATTCCCCTGTATCTATAATATCATCTACTAATAACGCTTTGTAACCTGTTAAATCTATCTGATATTCAAATTTTATTATAGCTTTCTCTCCTTTTTTAGCTGCTTCAGTCCAATGTTGCGACTGTATTGATAATAGATTCTCAACACCTAAGAAGTCACATAGTAACCGAGCAGGAACATAACCTCCTCTAGCAATAGCTATTATGACATCAGGTATATATTTGTTTTCTTCTATTATTTTTGCTAATCCCCAAGCCCATTCAACTATTTCATCCCATGATACAAGTTTTACCGGAATGCGAGGCATAAATTAAAACACCAAAGTATAGCATAAGTCAGAGATATATAATTTTTTATTTTCGTTTAAACCAAGTAATTTAAAATATGGCTATAAGAATTTTTGATATGTTTTAGGTTTTAAAAGTTTTGTTATTTGTTTATGTAAAGAATTTTGCTATATTAATTGTGTATTTAATGGAATATATATTTAAGCATGCCATAATTAATGCAAAAGATGTAGAGTTAGAATGCTTAGCTTAGAGTTGGTTTTAACTTAATTCTTCAGTAATTGCAAATGCTTTTCAATTAATTTGTTTTAAACCCTGTTAAAAATGTTTCTACATAGCCTCCGAGGTCTGGCCTATGCAATAGATGAACCGTAGGCGATTATGAGCGTAGGTTCTCTACGGAGGCAACATCATATTACCCTTTAATTACAGCTATTGGTATAAGCTTCATTACAGGTCTTGCTATACCTGCTCTTGTTGCTACATCTATAACCTTATCTACATCTTTGTATGCTTCAGGTGTCTCTTCAGATAATTCCCTCATCGTTGCTGCTCTAACTATTATACCTTTCTTCTCAAGAGCTTCAACAACTTCTCTAGGTGATCTTGAACGTATAGCTGCTGCTCTACTCATCCATCTTCCTGCACCATGTGGTGCTGACCACCATGTTTCTCGAGCTCTTGAACCTGGTATTGTAACATAGCTTGCTGTACCCATACTGCCAGGTATAAGAACTATCTGTCCAAATGCTCTATGATCTGCAGGTATTTCTGGATGTTGAGGTGGAAAAGCCCTAGTAGCTCCTTTTCTATGAACTACAAGCTTGTATCTTTTACCCTCATATTCATGCTCTTCAAGTTTAGCTATATTATGGGCAACATCATATATCATTCTTATACCTATTTTTTCAGGATCTGTTCCAAGAGCTTTTGCAAATGCTTCACGAGCCCAATGTGTTATTATTTGTCTATTAGCCCAAGCATAATTTGCTGCCGCTGCCATAGCTGCAAAATAGTCTTGTCCTTCTTGACTATTGAATGGTACAGCAGCTAGTTCTCTGTCTGGTACTTCAATGCCATATTTTCTCATAGCTCTTTCCATTATAATCAAATAATCGCTTGCAACCTGATGTCCTAGCCCTCTAGAACCTGTATGTACCATTATAGTTATTTGACCCTCCTCAAACACCCCTATTTTTTTAGCTATATCCGGCATATAGATCTTCTCTACAACCTGTATTTCTAGAAAATGATTTCCACTGCCTAGTGTGCCTAATTGAGGTGCTCCTCTTTCTTTAGCTCTTCTACTAACCTTTGATGCATCTGCCCAATCTAATCTACCTTTAGACTCTGTGTGTTCTATATCATATTCTGTTCCAAATCCTTGTCTATATGCCCATTGAGCCCCTTCTTCTAAAACATTATTCAACTCCTTCTCACTTAATCTAAGTTTACCAGTGGCTCCTACACCACTTGGTATATTTCTAAAAAGCATCTCCACAAGCTCTTTCATATGAGGCTTTATGTCCTTTAAAGTTAAATCTGTTTTAAGAACCCTCACACCACAGTTTATATCATAGCCAACACCACCAGGGCTTACAACACCATTATCTTCTACAAACCCTGCTACCCCACCTATTGGAAATCCATAGCCTTGATGGCCATCTGGCAAAGTATAGCTTGCTGCAACTATTCCCGGAAGACAAGAAACATTAGCAGCTTGTTCAAGAGTGGCATCCTCTTTCATCTTATTAAGAAGAAATTCATCTGCATAGATCACCGCTGGCACATTCATACATCTTTTATATTCCTTAGGGATAATCCATGTAACATCATCTAAACGCTTTAAGTTTACAACCAAAATGATCACCATGCACAGTTGAACATTATTGCTCCAGAATTTAATAAGCTTAATGATTTTAACCGATTCACATCAGAGTTAAGAAGCTCAGCTCCCTATATAACTCCATATTAATTGTCATCGCTTCATCTTTGTTTCTATTCATCACTTCTTAGAACTACATCTACCTTAAAATTACTTTGAACCCCCTAAACCCGCATTAAATGCTTGCGAATCATAGACAAGGTGAAAAGACCTAATACAACTTTGAAACCTAAAATAAAAGAATACCCGTATAGAGATAAATGGTTATGCTTACTTGTTATTTTGTTGAATTCTTATTAAGCTCTCTTACACACCTAAGATTTTAAAAGAATTTTGATTCAGAAAGCATAACGCGCATTATAGTTATCTATCATGACTATGGTGATGAAAAGGAATGCCTATATGGAAATATCCTAAAATTAAAATAGATGAGACTAAAATAGCAAAGGCTGTAATAAGAGATGCTCCTATATCTTTTAAAGAATCATATGAGGTGTGTAAGATACTTAAAGGTATGATGCTTAATGATGCTAAAAATTTTCTAAGGCAAGTTATTGAGTTGAAGGAGGCCATACCATATGTTAGATACAAGCTAAGTATAGCTCATAAAAAAGGTCTTGCCAAAAAGTGGAGAAGATGGAGCAGTCCAATAGGTAGGTACCCTGTAAAAGTAGCTAGGTATATGTTAAAGCTTTTAGATAATGTTGAAAACAATGCTATTGTAAAGGGTCTTAACAATGAGAAGCTGAAAATAGTGCATATAGCTGCTCATAGAGGCTATTATTTAAAGAGATGGATCCCTAGAGCATTTGGCAGAGTTACACCAAGATTTAAGACACATACAACTATAGAGGTTATAGTCACAGAGGTGTAGTGTTTGGTCAACATTAAAAAATATTTTATTGAACAAGGCATAAAGAAGGTTGCAGTTGATGAATATTTAGCTAGTAAGTTTTGGCGTGCTGGATATGCAGGTGTAGATCTTATAAGAACTCCTCTAGGTACTAGAGTAATAATCTATGCTGCAAGACCTGGTATGATTATTGGGCGAAGAGGACAAACACTAAGAACAATACAACTTATTCTAGAAAAATTATTTGGCATTGAAAACCCCCAAATAACCGTTGTAGAAACTGAAAACCCTGACTTAACTGCAAGAGTCGTAGCATTTAATATTGCATTAGCATTGGAAAGAGGAATACATTTCAGACGTGCAGCATTCATAGCTTTAAGAAGAGTTCTCGGGGCTGGTGCGATTGGTTGCGAAATAATTATAAGTGGAAAACTAGTAGCTGAGAGAGCTAGATATGAAAAGATAAAAGCTGGCAAGGTATATAAATCAGGTGAACAAAGCTTAAAGCTTGTAGATAGAGCTATAGCACATGTGCTGCTAAAACCTGGTATCTTTGGAGTAGAGGTAGTAATAACAAAGCCTGGCATAACATCTGACTACATAGAGATTATATCGCCAGAGAAAACACAACAAGGCACAACCTCAAGTTAGGTGACTATATATTGAGTGACAGACCTCTATCAGCAGATGAAATAAGGTCGATGAATTTAAATGATAGGTTGCATCTTCTTAATGAGCTTAGATTAGAGTTAATAAGGTTAAGAACACAGGCAGCTACAGGTACATTAACTAATGTAGCTAGAATAAAGATGCTGAGAAAAAACATAGCAAGAATCCTTACAGTAATAAATGAGGAACGTGCAAAGAAGTGAAACGCACACCTAAAAACATAGTATATCATGAATTAATAGGATTGAACATTTTGGTGCTTTCTCATAGTGATAAAAGCTTAGTTGGTAGAAAGGGAATGATCGTTGATGAAACTATGAATACGCTAAAGATAGTGAATGGCGATGGAAAAGAAATAACTGTTCCAAAACTATATGGCATGTTTAGAGTATTGTTACCAAACAATATACATGTAGATATTGATGGTTCTATGATAATCGGTAGGCCTGAGGATAGGCTTAAAAAGATTAAAAAAACTTAGTTTTCTAGTAAAACCTAGTACTGGAAAGGTGTAAAGAAATTGTCGCAAAGCGCACGAAACATAGGCATTGTATATCCAGGACTAAGACCACCTGAGAAGACATGTAATGATGAGAAATGTCCATGGCATGGAAATATAAGTGTAAGAGGTATTTTAATAGTTGGTAAAGTAGCTAAGGTTAGAATGCATAATACTGCTGTAGTTGAAAGAGAGTATCTCGTATGGATTAGAAAGTTTAAAAGATATGAAAGAAAAAGAAGTAGGATACATGCGCATAACCCTCCTTGTATAAATGCTAAAGAAGGAGATACAGTTTTGATTGGCGAAACAAGACCTCTTGCAAAAAGTGTTTCTTTTGTTATTTTAGGTATACTTCAACAAAACATAGAAGGAAAGAAAGGTGGGTAAAACATGGGTGCAAAAAGAGCAAAAACTGGAGCTGCATTCCCAAGAAGAAGAAGGGTTGCAGGTATAATCAATGGAACTAGGTTGATTGTAGCAGATAATAGTGGAGCTAAAGAGGTTGTAGTTGTTGGTAGTATGGATATTAAAACTAGGCTTAGAAGAATACCTTCTGCTACAGTTGGTGACATGGTTATAGTCACTGTTAAAAGAGGTCCATCAGATATGAGAGGTCAGATAATGCATGCAATAATAGTTAGGCAGAAAAAGCCATTTAGAAGACCTGACGGTACATGGATTGCTTTTGAGGATAATGCATGTGTGCTTGTAACTCCTGAAGGCACGCCAAAAGGTAAAGAGGTAAGAGGTCCTGTTGCAAGAGAGGCTGTTGAGAGATGGACACAAATAGCAAATTTGGTATCTATGGTTATTTAAAATAATGGGTTGATATAATATGGAGTTAAAAACTATTCAGCCAAGAAAACAAAGAAAAACGCTTTTCAATTTGCCTTTACATCTCCGGTGGCATCTTATTACAGCTCCACTGTCTCCAGATCTTAGAAAAGAACTTGGAATTAAAAGGTTGCCTATAAGGAAAAATGATGTTGTAAGAATTGTTAGAGGGGATTGGAAGGGTCATGAAGGTAAAGTTGTAGATGTTAATTTAAAGAGGATTAAAATATTTGTAGAAGGTGTTACGTTAAAGAAGGCTGACGGTACAGACGTCTTTTATCCTATACATCCATCTAAGGTAATGATTACAAAACTTGGTGATGTTGATAATATTAGAAGAAAGATTATAGAGCGGAAACAAAGTGCTCGTAATGACCTTGTTAAAAATGGCAAAGCTAAACCTTTAAGTAAGGATCAAAGGAAAGATGTCCAAACAATAGGCAAATAATTAGTTTCAATGGTGTGAGATATGGCTAAAATGGGTAGTTCGCGTCATCTAAAACGTTTAGCAGCTCCGATTTTTTGGCCTATTTTAAAAAAGGAGTATAAATGGGTAGTGAAACCGTCTCCAGGGCCACATCCTATAGATAGATGTATTCCATTGCTTCTCTTTGTTAGAGATGTAATTGGTATTGCAAAGAATTCTAAAGAAGCAAAAAGGATAATTTTTGATGGAAAAGTATTTGTAGATAATGTTGTAAGGAAGGATTATAAGTTTCCTGTAGGGTTTATGGATATAGTTTCCATACCTGAGATAGATCTTTATTTAAGAGTCGTGCCTTATGTGGGTAAACATCTATGGTATATAAACATATCTAAAGAAGAAAGTAAGTTAAAACTTGTTAGGATAGAAAATAAAGTAACTGTTAAGGATGGTAATATACAGTTGAATTTGCATGATGGAAGAAATATATTGATAAGGGTTAAAGATCCTAAAAACCCTGTTGAGGTTTCTTCTTATAAAACCTTGGATTCAATATTAATAGAGCTGCCATCACAAAATATTCTGCAGCATATACCATTAGATATAGGCAAATTTGCTATTGTTATTGATGGAAAAAATGTTGGTCGTTTTGGAAAGATAATAAATATTGAGAGATATGAAGGAAAGAAAAGAAGACATGCCCTTGTAGCTATTGAGGATTTAGATGGACATAGATTTCAAACAATTCTAGACTATGTAATGGTGGTTGGCGATGATAAACCTGTTATAAAGGTATATGAAGGGTGATATATTTGGCTATAGAGATTGCTATCCATAACAACTCTATTTTACCTAAAACAATTCCAGAAAAATTTAATAGCTCAATACTAGAGCCAAATATTGTTGAAAAGATTTTAGATTCTTGGAGAAAAAAACCGATGATTGTCCCAAGAATCGCTAAAATTGTTGTAAATATATCTGTTGGTGGTAGTAGTGAAAGATTAGATAAAGCTGTAAAGCTTCTTAACCAGCTAACAGGTTTAAAGCCAACTATAAGACGTGCTAAAAAAACTATTAGAGAATTTGGTATAAGTAGAAGACAGCCCATAGCTACTGTTGTTACTTTGAGAGGAAGTAAAGCATATGAATTTTTGAAAAAAGCTTTAATTGCTATAAATAACACAATTAAGGAAGAATCGTTTGATAATTATGGCAATATTTCTTTTGGTATAAAAGAACATCTTTTAATACCTGGTGTCAGATATGATCCTGATATAGGTATTTTTGGCATGGATGTAGCTATAACGGTGGAGAGACCTGGATATAGAGTTTTAAAGCGAAGGAGATGTAGAGTAAAATCTATTCCTAAAAGACATAGAGTTTCAAAAGAAGAGAGCATGTTGCTTATGGAGATTTTATTTGGAGTAAGAATTGCACATAAAAGGTGATAAACAATGACGAAATTTAAGCCTCCAACTACAAGAAAATATGGAAGAGGAGTACAGGTTTGCAGACGATGTGGTAATAGAGATGCTGTTATTCAAAAGTATGGAATTTATCTTTGTAGACAATGTTTCAGAGAGGTAGCTATGGTTATAGGGTTTAAGAAGTTCTATTAGGTGTAGAATCCATGGTGTTGCTTGATACTTTATCTAATGCTTTAACAGCTATAACCAATGCTGAAATAAGAAGAAGAAGTGAAGTTGTTATATGGCCTGCGTCAAAGCTTATAATACGTGTATTGAGGGTTATGCAGAGATATGGATATATAGGGGAGTTTGAATATGTTGATGATGGAAGATGGGGTAAAATCGTAGTTCAGCTTCTAGGTAGAATAAATAAAGCAGGTGCTATAAAGCCTCGATGGTCTATTACATATAGAGAAATTCTAGAGTTGCCTTATTGGATTAGAAGATACTTACCATCGAGAGATATAGGCATTCTAATAATATCTACATCACAAGGTGTAATATCACATAAAGAAGCTATAGAAAAGAAAATTGGAGGAATATTATTAGCATATGTATATTAAGTAATCAAGGGATTGAAAATGGCGAAAACTGTTCATATTCGTGAAGAAATAGTTGTTCCAGATAATGTAGATGTTGTTATTGATGGATTAAACATAAAGGTGAGGGGAGTTAAAGGCGAAATACAAAAAAGTTTTAGCTATGCAAAGGGTATTCAGATGAGATTAGAGAATGGTAAAATTGTTTTAGAAACGTTTTTTGCAGATAGGGAAAAGAAAGCATTGCTCTATTCAATAGCAGCCCATATAAGAAACCTGATGGTAAGTGTTACAAAGGGTTGGAGATATAAACTAAAGATAGTTTCATCGCATTTTCCTGTTACTGCAAGGGTTTCAGGTAATGAGATTCTAATTGATAATTTCTTAGGTGAAAGAGCTCCTAGGAAGGCAAAAATTGTTGGGAATGTTAAGGTTAAAATTGAAGGAAAAGATATAATAGTTGAGGGCATAGATCTTGAAGCTGTAGCACAAACAGCTGCAAATATAGAGTTGGCTACAAAGATAAAAGATAAAGATAGAAGAGTGTTTGTTGATGGTATCTATATTTATGAGAAAGGTGAAGCTGAATGAGTAATAAGACTATGAATGCTGCAAACAAGGAAAAGAGTTCTAGTGGGAGTAAAGAAAATATTAGGAAGATTATAGAAGAGAGGAAAAAGTATAGAGAAAGAAAACCAAAATTCTTGAGATGGCTTTGGTGGAAATTTCCAAAGTTTAAAAATAATTTAAAGTGGAAAAGACCTAAAGGCAAAGATAACCCTATAAGACTACATTTAAAAGGCTATTCGCCAATGGCTAGCATAGGTTATGGGGCTAAAAGTGAAATAAGATCTTTGCATCCTTCAGGGCTAAGACCTGTTGTAATTCATAGTCTTAGCGAGTTAGATTTATTAGACCCTTCAAAACACTTAGTCTATATATCTTCATCTTTAGGTTTAAGGAAGAGACTTGAAGTAATTGAGAAGGCTAAGATAAGAGGTTTTAGAATAGCAAATGCATAGGTGAATAAAATGGATTTAAGTTATCAAAAGAAACTAGCTGCTAAAATACTAGGTGTAGGTGAAACTAGAATAAAGGTTGATATTAGCCAAATAGACAGAGTTTCTACTGCTGTAACTAGAGAGGAGGTTAAAAGGTTGATAAAGGATGGCATAATATACGTTGAATATGTTAAGGGTAATAGTAGAGGTAGGTGGAGAAAATTCCATGCCTCTAGAAAAGAAGGAAGACATAGAGGATATGGTAAAAGAAAAGGTGCTGAAGGGGCTAGGCAAGAACTTGAGGAGCTATGGGTTTATAGAGTTAGAAAATTAAGGCGATTCCTTAAGTGGTTAAGAGATCACGGTACTATAGATAAAAAGACATATAGGATGCTATATCGTAAAGTTAAGGGTGGTGCTTTTGATAGTCTCGCTACGCTTAAAAGATATATGAAGGACCATGGTATTTTACCTCAGAGTTTCAGGTGATTAGATTATGGCTCATGGGGCTAATTATAGAGTTCCTAAAAGAAGACGAAGAGAAGGAAAAACGGATTATTATAAGAGATATATTATGGTTAAGAATAGACAGTTTAGAGTTGTTATTAGAAAAACCAATAGATATATCTCTGTTCAATTTGTATATCCTACACCCATTGGTGATTATACCATAGTTTCTGCTCATAGTAGAGAGTTGGTTAAATTGTTTAATTGGATGGGCGGCTCTAAGAATACATCTGCAGCTTATTTAACAGGGCTCTTAGCTGGGATTAGAGCAAAGAAGCTTGGTATAGTAAATGCTGTACCTGATATAGGTTTGCATAGACCTGTTAAAGGATCTAAAATATTTGCTGCTATAAAGGGGGTAATTGATGCAGGCATTAATATTCCTTGTTCTGATGATGTTATCCCATCAGAAGATAGAATTAAAGGAGCTGTTATAGCAGAATATGCTAAGAACTTAAGTGAAAAGAACCCTGAGCTTTTTACAAGACAATTCTCAGAGTTGCTAAGAAAGGGTTTTGATCCAAGAAATATTGTTGAACATTTCGAGCAGCTGAGGAATCTCATCATTAAAACCTATGAAAACATTCCAGAAAGTAGTTATTCAGCCGAGATAATTTCATTGCTTACTCAAGGTAGGTAAGCTATGAGTATATCTTCAGAAGAATGGACCCCTAAAACTAAAATTGGTTGGTTGGTTAAAGAGGGTAAGATCACATCGATAGACCAAATATTTACAATGAATGCTGTAATAATGGAGCCTGAAATAGTAGATGTACTACTTCCAGGATTAAAGCAGGAAATCTTAGATGTTGTTTTAGTTCAGAAAATGACTGATGCTGGTAGAATTTCTAGGTTTAGGGTTATTACAGCTCTTGGAAATGAAGATGGCTATGTAGGTCTAGGTATAGGTAAAGCTAAACAACTTAGAACAGCAATAGAAAAAGCTGTAATAGATGCAAAGCTAAATATAATCCCCGTTAGAAGAGGTTGTGGAAGCTGGGAATGCAATTGCAACGAGCCTCATTCAATACCCTTTAAAATTATTGGAAAGTCTGGAAGTGTTGAAATAAGACTTATGCCAGCCCCTCTTGGTGTAGGTCTTGTAGCAGGAGATGTTGCTAAAGCTATATTGAGGTTAGCTGGAATTAGAGATGTATGGGTCTTCACAAAAGGTGAAACTAGAACAACACTAAACTTTGCAAAAGCTACATATGAGGCTCTTAAAAATACAAATAGAATTGCTACACCAATTGATTGGGGTAAGAAGGCATGGGAGTAGAAGAGCCTAAGAAATACACTTTATTAGCTATTATAAGACTTAGAGGAAGAGTTGGAACACCATATGATGTGGAATATGCATTGAGGCTTTTAAGATTGGTGAAGAAGTATCACTGTGTAGTCTATCCAATGACAGAGTCTATCCAAGGTATACTTAATAAGATTAAGGACTGGGTTGCATGGGGTGAAATAGATTTAGATACCCTTACACTGCTTCTTAAGAAACGTGGTAGGATAGAAGGCGGAAAACCACTAACTGATGAATATATCAAAAAAGTTCTTGCAGTTGAAAACATTGAAGTACTTGCAAAGATTCTATATGATGGTAAATTAAAACTGCATAAACTTGATGAATATGGTATAAAACCCGTGTTTAGACTTCATCCACCAAAGGGGGGATTTAAGGGAAGTATAAGAAAGCCTTATAAAGATGGTGGTGAAACTGGTTATAGAGGTAGTGAAATTAATAAATTAATCGTGAGGATGATATAGAATGGTTGTTCGTAGAGAGAAAAAAAGTAGAAAGATGCATGGTTATAGAAACAGAGGTTGGGGAAGTATAGGACAGCATAGGAAATCTGGTTCAAGGGGTGGCAGAGGTGCTGCTGGATTGCATAAACATAAATGGTCATGGATAGTAAAGAACTATAGAGATTGGTTTGGAAAGAAAGGATTTGTCCCTAGAAATCCAAGTTATGTACCAAAAGTCATAGAGATTAATATAGGACAGCTAAATGAAATAGCTAGTAAGATGCTAAAGTCAGGTACAGCAGTGATAGATAATGGAAAGATTGTGATAGATTTAAGTAAGATTGGGGTAAATAAGTTAATTGGTGATGGTGAAATAACACATTTAGTAAAAGTATTTGTTTGGAGTGCTAGTGAAAAAGCCATTGAGAAGATAAGGAAGATAGGTGGAGAAGTTATTTTATTGAGAAATAAATAATATTCTTTAAATATTGATGTCTTCTTCATCTTAAAAATTTCTAGGATTTTTAAATTATTATAAATTTATATGAAAAGAGTATAATGAGTGTTGAAATATAGAGAAATATAGGTTAAGAAGCTTCATAGTTTTAGAAACAATTATAAGCGTGGTTCTAGGTCTCTATCATATAGGTGTCAAATATTGAGTATGGTTATTAAAGCTCTAGCAAAAATGGGAATGATAATACCATCAGCACCTAAACCTGTAAAAAGACCTAGTCTAGGAAGGAGGCTACTCTATACAGGTTTAGTAGCATTAGCGTTTATGTTGCTTGGCTCTACACCTCTATATGGAATTGAAAGAGCTGGCACATTACCGTTTTCACCTATAGTTTCAATAGTTCTTGCAATGGCTGCTGGAACATTGGCTCAGCTTGGCATAGGTCCTATTGTAACATCAAGTTTGATTCTTCAAATACTTGTTGGTGCTAAGATTTTAGATCTAGATCTAAGTGATCCAGAGGCTCGTAAGAATTTCACAGCTGCTTCTAAAGGTCTTGGACTGATTTTAGCTATTGTTGAAGCAGCAGGTTTTGTGTTTAGTGGTCTTTATTGGAATTACCCAGCAGGTGTAAGTCTATGGATTAAGTTGTTAGTGTTTGCTCAGCTTCTATGGGGTGCTATAATAATTGTAATGCTTGATGAGGCTGTTCAAAAAGGTTGGGGGTTGGGTAGTGGAGTAAGTCTATTCATATTAATTGGTGTGGCACAAAGATTCTTTAGCGAATTACTTACACCAACAGCTATTCAAACTAGCAGTCTTCAGGCAGGAAGTGAGATCTATGGCTTAATCCCCTATATAATCATAACATTAAGGGATGGCACATTTGATATATATCACACTATAATAGGAAGACTGGCAATTGGTTATCCAACACTTATAGGTTTTATTGTATCTATTATACTTATAGCTATTTTGACATATCTTAATGCTGCACATATTAACGTGCCTATAACTATGAGTAGATATGGAGGAATAAAATCGAGGGTACCTCTACAACTATTATATGTAACCAATATACCTGTTCTTCTTACAGGAATACTTATATCAGATATAATACTTATCTTAACGCTGCTTCGCAACTTTTTAGGAGTGGAGCTTGTAGAGAGTGTTAGACCCTATCTTTCAGCTCCATCATTGTATAGCTTTATATATAATACAATGCCTTCAATTGTATATACTGCTATATTTCTAGCTCTATGTATATTGTTTGGAATATTGTGGATTGAAATCGCTGGACTTAACCCTGAAGCCCAAGCTGATAATCTAATTAAAGCAGGTCTAGATATACCTGGCATGAGAAGAAATCCAAGGATTTTAGCATCATATTTATCAAGATATATCTATCCATTGACAGTATTTAGCTCCATAGTTGTTGCTACAATAGCTCTTGTTGGAGATATTCTTGGTAGCTATGGAACAGGAACAGGACTTCTACTAGCCGTTGGCATAGTTTATAACTATTACCAGATATTGGCATATGAAAGAACCTTAGAGATGTATCCACTACTTAGAAGATTTATCGGGGAATAGCATTGCCAAACACAATAGCATTGCTTGCAATGTCTATTAGTTTCCTTATAAATGGTATTGCATTCTATGGTATAACAAAGATTATAGATAGATATAAATATGTAGAGGGAGGTGCTAAGGTAGATAGAGTAGTGAGAAAAGCTCATATAAGTAAAAAGAAAATGACTATAGCATCAACACAAGTTAAAAGAATTAGGGGTACAGTGTTTAGATTGAGCATGTTTCAATTTTTAATACCATTTTCAGCATATATTGGAACTATAATTATATATACTCTAATTTCGTTCTACATATTCGGTATATTTATAGAATATATAAATCTAAACGATATTTGTTTGGCACCCATTCCAATAGAGATCCCCATAGAAGGAGGGTGTAGAGTACCTGTTATGTGGATACATTTTCTAATATTTCTAATATTTCTACCATTCTATGACTACTATGCGAGAAGAAAACTTGGTTCATATTAATAGAGTTTTTAGATATATCGAGAATCAAAGTTCTGGTTCTTTTCTATAGATGCTTATGAAAAAATAATTTGATTTAATAGATAGTTAATGTTTGACAGAAAAGCCCATAAACCTAGAGCTGGAACTGTTAGTTAGTAAATAACTATTAGGGGAAAGATAATGGTTAGACCTTTATTAAGATCAAGATCATATAAAAGAATTGTGAGAAAAACACCTAGTGGTAAAACTGTTATCCATTATAAGAAGAGAAAAAATACCCCAATGAGATGTGCAAAATGTGGAAATATATTGAATGGTGTTCCTATAAAGGAAATCGATAGAAGAAGACTGCCAAAGGTTGCAAAGAGACCTGAGAGAATGTTTGGTGGTGTACTATGTGCAAGATGTTTACGTGATGTTTTGAAAGAAGTGGTGAGGTCTGCTGGATAAAGATAGAATTGTAATAGCCATTGGAGGTCCTCCTGGAAGTGGAAAAACAACCATAGCTAAAATACTTGCAGAGAAACTTAATCTTCGCCACATATCTGTGGGTATGTTATTTAGAAAAATTGCAGAGAAGAGAGGGGTATCGTTATTAGAGCTTAGTAAAATTGCTGAACATGATCCATCTATAGATTATGAGCTAGATTCATTAGCTAGAAAAGAAGCGGAAAGAGGAGGTGTTGTGATAGATGGGCATGCCTCGCCATGGCTTTTAAGAGACTTAGCACATTTAAGAGTAGCTATTGTTGCTGGTATAGATACTAGGATTAGAAGGTTGGCTGAGCGTGATAGGAGACCCATAGATGAGGTAAGACATGAAACATTATTAAGAGAAAAGATGGAGAGAGATAGATTTCTGAGAATATATGGAATAGATATCTCAGATTATACGGACTTTCATCTTGTTATAAACAGCGAAAAGTTTACAGCTAATGAGATTGTGGAGATTATAATACTAGCTGTAAAGATGATTATAAATAAAAATAAAATATAGATAAATCTATTGTAACATAAAATATGCTATAGAGCTACTATATCTATAAAAGCCTATAAACTAAACCAATAAATTTTTTCAAGTACAAGCTAGGCGATATATGGTGTTATAAAATGCCTGCAATTGAAATTGGCAGAATATGTGTAAAGATATCTGGACGTGAAGCTGGTAGAAAATGCGTCATTGTAGATATCATTGATGAAAACTATGTATTGATAACAGGGCCTAAAAGCTTAACAGGTGTTAAGAGAAGAAGATGTAATATAAACCATATCGAAATTCTAGATAAAAAAATAGAGATAGCTAAGGGAGCATCTGATGAAGAAGTTATGAAAGCTCTAGAATCTTTAGGGCTTTTGGATTTTATGAAAGAGCGTATAAAGGTTAAACTTACTCCAATGATTTTGAGAAAATAGTATTTATCTATTAAAAATACCTATTAGCCTTTTAAACAATTTTACTATTTTATTATCATATGGTGCTTAATTTGAAAGAGTGTGGCTTAGAATTCATTAAAAGACTTGATAGCGTAGCAAATATCACTAGTGAGTATATTGTTAAATCTGATGAGGATACAGATGATAAATATGGTTATATACCCTTTAAAAGACCTATTGATACCTATATAAAATATGGTCTTATAGTACTTGATAAACCACCTGGTCCTACAAGCCATGAGGTTGTTGCTTGGATAAAGAAGATGTTTAATATTAATAGAGCTGGTCATGGGGGTACCCTAGAACCCAAGTCTTTTTAAAGGCTTGGGTGGGGAAACCCCAAGGTAACAGGGGTTTTGCCTATAGCTTTAGAAAGGGCTACAAGGGTTATAGGTATATTAATGCATTCATTCAAAGAGTATATAGGTCTTATGGAGCTTCACGGCGATGTTGATGTAGATAGGGTTTTAAATGTTATGAGGATGTTTATAGGTAAGATATATCAGCGTCCACCGTTAAGATCTTCTGTCAAGAGAAGTCTTAGAGTTAAGGAGATATATTCTATAGATGTCTTAGAAAGTGAGGGTAGGGAAATCCTCTTTAGAGTTAAGTGTGAATCTGGTACATATATTAGAAAGCTATGCCATGATGTAGGTCTTTTAGTTGGTGTTGGAGCTCATATGAGAGAACTTAGAAGAGTTGCTGTAGCTCATCTTAGAGAAGATCTCTTTATTTCAACTATGCATGAGGTTTCAGAGGCTCTATATCTATGGAGAAAATATGGTGATGATTCCCTTCTTAGAAATGTTGTAGTACCTGGAGAATTTATTGTTGCTCATCTACCTAAGGTTATGGTAAAGGATAGCGCTGTTGATGCTATAGCACATGGTGCCCAACTAGCCGTTCCGGGGATTGCAATATTTTCAAATAATATTGTTAAAGACTGTAAAGTAGCTATAATGAGTCTTAAAGGAGAGCTTGTCGCTATAGGTAAAGCTGTTATGGATAGTGAAGAAATTGAGAGAAGCGAAAAAGGTATAGCTGTAGAAATTGAGAGAGTTGTAATGGAGCCTAATATATATCCAAGAATGTGGAAAAGAAAACAAACCCGGTAGGTATAGATATGGTTTATCATTATTACACACCTCAAAAAAGAAAATCAACTTCATACATGCTTATATCAGATTTTATTAGAGGTGTAACTGTAGAGTTTGAGGTGATCCCTGGTCTCTTCTCATATAAAGAAGTTGACGAAGGAACAAAACTCCTTCTAGAATATGCAGAGATTCCTAGTGAGGGACTAGTGCTAGATCTAGGCTGCGGCTATGGTGTTATAGGTATTGTTTTAGCTAAGCTGAATCCAAAACTAAAGATCTATATGGTTGATATAAACGAAGACGCTGTAAGAGTTGCAAAAAGGAATATTAAGAGAAATGAAATAGATGAAACTAGAGTTATAGTTCTTCAAGGAGATCTATACGAACCAGTAAAAAATATCGTATTTAAAGCTATATATAGTAATCCACCTTTATCAGCAGGCTTTGAAACAGTTGAAAAAATAATTATAGAGGCGCCACAACATCTAGAAAACAGAGGTATACTTCAAATTGTAGTTAGAAAAGGTGTGGAAAAAGTATATGGATTAATGAAGAAGATATTCAACAATGTTGAGGTATTGTCTACATATAAAGGATACAAAGTATTGCTATCAAGAAAATAAATTTATAAAACCTAATAACTTAACAATAATAGTATGCAACCAAAAATGTGCCGGGGTGCCCGAGTGGTCTAAGGGGCCGGCCTTGAGAGCCGGTGGGGAACATCCCCACGCGGGTTCAAATCCCGCCCCCGGCGCCATTCCTTATCTCTTGAACTCCTCGTAGATAGCATAAA
>Ga0209183_1000046_pt1 | contig 57831 bp, 64 predicted proteins | sample LHCtaG_2_FD_184120 | JGI IMG/M metagenome (GOLD analysis project Ga0209183, IMG submission 184120) | Hot spring microbial communities from Little Hot Creek, USA to study Microbial Dark Matter (Phase II) - LHC4sed_replicate (SPAdes)... | ecosystem: Environmental > Aquatic > Thermal springs > Hot... | reverse complement strand
TCCCGAGAGCTACGAATACTAACGTCCTAGCCAAGCCTATATCTACGTAGGTGCTGAGGGCGAACTTGTATATACCTAGGTTTACGAGCCCTATTAGAGAACCGAGTAACGCAAAATACGCTACCTTCCTGTTAGTCAAAAAAGAAGCTTGTTTCTTTCTTGGAGGTCTCCTCATTAAGTCGGGCTCAGGAGGCTCTGTGCTGAGAGCTAGAGCCGGTAGAGCGTCTGTCGTGACATTTATCCATAATAGCTGCGCCGGGGTTAGCGGTGAGGGGAGCGCAACCAGCTCAGCCGACAGTATCGTCGCTATCTCACCTAAATTAGCGGGCAGTAAGTAGTTTATAGGCTTCTTAAGATTCTCAAATATTATCCTACCTTCCTTAACGGCCGTAGCTATGGTAACGAAATTGTCATCCTTGATAACCAGTTTAGACACTTCCTTAGCTACGTCAGTTCCTTTAATACCCATAGCTATCCCTAAGTCAGCTTCTTTAAGTGCTAACGCGTCGTTAACTCCGTCCCCGGTCATGGCGACTACGTGCCCCCTAGCTTGAAGAGCTTTAACAACCCTCCTCTTATGCTCTGGTGTTACCCTAGCTAATATGACGACCTCATCTATTACCTTCTCTAACTCAGCATCACTCATGCTATCTAAGTTCTTGCCCTCAAGCACTAAACCGTTATCAAGCCCTATCAAACGTCCTATTGCTTCTGCGGTTAATCTGTGGTCGCCGGTTATCATGATTGTTTTTATGCCTGCCCTACGCAACTCCTCCACAGCTTCCTTAACACCTTCTCTTGGGGGATCGATGATGCCCATAACTGATAAGAAGGTATATTCCTTTTCTATTTCCTCAACACCTTGCTCAAGGACATCAGGATTTACTAGCTTATAGGCAACACCATACGTTCTAAAGCCTTGAGACGCTATTGACTCTATGTACTCGTTTATTTCCCTCCTTAAACCATCGTCGAGTGGTTTGAGGTCGCCGTCAATCACGACGTGGCTCGAGAGGTTGAGGAGTGTTTCGGAAGCTCCTGAAGACACGACTAGACACTCGTTATCGCCGAGCTTGTGTATCGTGGTCTTCCTCTTCCTAAACCTATCGAACGGGATGACCTTAACGAGCTTAGTGTTTCTCCTTAAATCCTCAACCCTCTCCTTACCTAAAATCTTGTAAGCGAGTACTAAGGCAGCCCCCTCCGTGGGGGATCCCTTAATCCTCCACACACCGTTGTCATAGAATAAGCTAGCGTCTTCAGCGATGTGTGCGACCAAGTACTCAGCTAGTTTCTCAAGCTCCCTACTCACAACAGCCTTACTCTCTGAGTCGTTAATGATCACCTCACCCACAGGCTCGAATCCCTCACCCCCTACCCCGAGCTCTACACCGCTAATCCAGACTTTCTTGATTGTCATCTCACCCTTAGTTATAGTCCCGGTCTTATCTGACGCTACAATATCGCAAGCCCCTAAAGTCTCTATAGCTCCTAACTCCCTCACAATCACGTTCTTCTTCGACATCCTGTAAGCTCCTAAAGCAAGTACTGACGTAGCTATTGCCGGCAGACCCTCAGGTATGGCTGCCACGGCCAGCGCGACAGCTATTAGGAGCGACTCTATTAAGGGCTCCCTAACCACCAAGTATGAGATACCGAAAACTAAGACGCTTATACCCAGTATTATAGTTCCGAGCTTCTTACCGAGCCTGTCAAGCTCTTCCTCAAGTAGCGTCTTCTTTTCTTTTATCTCACCAAGCTTCACAGCTATCTTACCTAACTCGGTCCTAGACCCGGTCGCTACCACGACCCCCTTACACTTACCGGAGTATATGTAGGTTCCCATGAACAACATGTTAGTTCTTGAGTGAATACTTGTTTCCTCGGGCAGCACGACCGAGTGGTCTTTCAGAACGGGCTCGGATTCCCCGGTAAGAGGAGACTCATCAACTCTTAAGTTCACGGAATCCACGAGCCTGATATCCGCGGGGACCTTATCACCCTCGTTAAGGAGGACCACGTCGCCCGGCACTAACTTTGTTGAAGGAACTACGACGATGTCCCCGTCCCTAATAACCTTAACCTCAGAAACTACGAGTTTTTTCAGTGCTTCTATAGCTTTCTCAGCTCTGAACTCTTGAAGAAAGCCTGAAACCCCCATGATGAGTACTATGAGGAGTATAGCTAAGGCATCAACCAACTCACCTAAAAAACCTGAGATTAGCGTAGCTACCAGCAAAATCACTATCAGAAAATTAGTGAATTGCTTAAGGAATAACTTGATCGGAGACCTAGGTTTGCCTCTTAACTCGTTGAGACCATATATGCTAAGCCTCCTCTCAACCTCACTCGATGATAGTCCTCCCGGGCCGGTGCTCAACTCCCTGAAGACTTCCTCAACCTTCTTCGAATGCCATGACATCCCGGTTTCCTAATTCTAAAGAATTAGAGTACGCTTAAAAATCACGAATGATACTTAGACTTGAGTGAACGCGTTGAAGGAGACGTTGGTAAATGTGGCTAGGAAGGTGGCTGAGTACCTAACCGAGGCCCGCCGCCCCTCCGCAGTAATTAAAGTCAACTCATCAGGAGATACTAGTAAGGTCTTTGATTTAGAGTCTGAGAACATAATCTTTGAAGAATTAAGGAAGAGAATCAAGGACTGCTTTCTCTTCGTGAGTGAGGAATCTGGAGTTCGTCGATTCTGTGAGGAGCCTGAGTGGGTTTTCGTGGTAGATCCTGTAGACGGGTCAATGAATTACGACGCTCAAATACCTTGGGTCTCTATATCGATAGCCGCGGCACCGCTAAGGGGCGGGGAGCCGACAATAGGGGACGTTTCACACGCAGTAGTATACGATGTTTTCCGCAAAATAGACTACAGCTATGATTTAAGGGAGGGCGTGACCGTCGGCGGGGTGTCAGCAAGTAGGAGGTCGAAGCCCCCTGGAGTCGTGTTAGGGTATTTCGAAACACCTGACTCATACAAGATAATCCCGTATTACTGGGCGGTAAGAGGTGCGCGCGCTAGCTTAAGATCGTTAGGTAGTGCCGCGCTAGACATAGTGTACGTGGGGCTAGGCAACGCCGAAACATTCATTGATACGAGGGCTAAGCTAAGGAACGTTGATGTGGCAGCCGCGTTAAAGATAGCGTCAGTCCTCGGAGCCAAAGCTAAGTTATGTAACGGTCTTAACGCGCTCTCAGTACCTCTGAAAGAGATCGTCGGGATCGAGTGTCTTTTGGTAGGGTATGATGAAGATTACTTAAGCAAGCTTGGCAGAGCGTATCTCGAGAGCCGAACTTAAAGAATTAAAAATAAAAAGCTTCAGGTTAATTAGGGTCTCTCCAAACTCAAACTGTGGGTTTATAGACTAGCTTCCTCAGAGCTCTTACTCTTAGTTCCCTAGCTACCTCGGCCGTAGTACCCCATGCTATAGCTCTAGTCGGGCACATGGACACGCATCCAGGCGTTAAACCCTCAGCCCTTAAAGGATTACACAAGTCACACTTAGTTGCAAACCCAGGCGGTATTATCTCCGGGATACCGAAGGGGCAAGCCGCTAAACACGCTGAACACCCTATACACTTAGAAATATCTACTAAGACCGCACCGTCCCTGTCTTTATGCATAGCTCCGGTAGGGCAGGCCGTAATGCAGGGTGCTTTAGCGCAGTGAAAGCATGATATAGGTTTATTAAGACCTCCACCTATATCATAGAGTTTTATGTAGCCACTACCCTCATGTAGGAACGAGCACACCTCCTCACAGGTGTAGCAACCTATGCATACGTCATAGTTTATCACTCTATTCATACCACCATACTTACCGAAGGTTTCTAAATCCACATCACATCACCTTCTTAGCTCTTAAGAAATGATCTAGGTGTGTAGCCGCTTTCAAGCCACTCCCGATCGCTTTACCAATCATTGAAGGTCCCGTAACCACGTCTCCGGCGGCGAAGACCTTCTCAACCCCGGTCTGCATCATCTCATTAACTATTATGGTTCTCCTCTTCGGATCCGCCTTAATACCGTCGCATTCCGTGCTCAGCGGCGGGGTCGGTATCTCGCCTACAGCAGCTAAGACTAAGTCTGCCTCGATTACGTGTTCCGTTCCGGGCACTGGGACTGGCCTAGGTCTTCCGGTCTCGTCAGGCTCACCCAATTTCATCTTAACGAACTCCACCCCAACCACCCTATCATTCGAGACCACGACTTTAGTTGGTTGAATAAGCTCCACCCACTTAACACCCTCAGAAACTACTCTACGCACCTCGTACTCGCCTGCAGGAGCTTCCTTAATAGTTCTCCGGTAGGTTAAGTAGACCTCCTTAGCCCCCTTCATTAAAGAGACCTCCGCAGCGTCTATCGCGCTATACCCTCCACCAATGACAACAACCTTATTACCTACGGGGGGTTTATGCGTTGAGTAGCCTAACTCGTACACCCACCAACCATAGACGTATTCCAGAGCTGAGAAAACTCCTTTAGCGTTATCTCCCGGTACGCCCAATCTCCTCGAAGACCATATACCTGTAGTCAATAATAGAGCGTCGTAGTCGTCTACGAGCTTTTTTAGATCGATTACATTGCTAACGAATTCATCCCCCTCATCGTGTCTAGGCTCGCCGCAGAAGACCTTAGTCCTATAACTAAACTTAACACTGAAATTCTTTTCAAGGTCTTCAACACCTTCTAAGACGCTGTCTCTAGGTATCCTGTAGGGTGGGATGCCGAACATCATCATGCCCCCTGCAAGAGGAAGTTTTTCGTAAACATCTACCTCATAACCCTGACAAACTAAGTAGCCTGTAGCCGCTAAACCGGCTGGACCCCCTCCTACGACAGCTACCTTACCCCTACCCCCCTGACCCTTCTTACACATGAAAGCGAACTTCATCCCACTCATCACCTACTAAATCATTTTGGAAGCATAATTAATTTGACGTAAGAATTCTCAACCCTCTTTCCAGAGAGTTTCTCAACTAACTCTATGTCGCTAACCCTGACCTCCCCTTTCTTGATTAAATTATCTATTATCTGAGCCGGTAACATGCTCCTAACATGATCTAACTCTACGAGATCCATGTCCTCACACACAGAGTACGGGGCTACGTGATGTCTCGGAATAACAGCTCCTGAACCATGTTCAACACAATAGTATATCTTAACCTTCAACGGCTGACACCCTCCTACGTTTAGATTTAGGTTGTAGAAGACCTAGCAAGACCGCAACTCCATAAATGATTGCTTCAGGTCTTACCGGACACCCAGGGACGTAAACAATCCTGTCTACCTCTACTCCAGCGTCTTTAAGGATTTTCTCTATTCGTGGGTACCCTCCTAGGGTTGCGTAGGTGTTGAACCATATCCCTCCCCCAACACCACACGAACCTAGAGCTAGCACTAGTCTAGGTCTCGGCATAGCCTTAATAGCTCTTACCACCTTGCCTATAGTCTTAATGGTTACAGGTCCTGTGAGTAGTATGAGATCCGCGTGTCTAGGGGAACCCACCAACTTAATACCGAATCTTTCAACGTCGAAGTAAGGTGTTAGGACGTCTAAGACTTCAATATCGCACCCGTTACAGCTGCCGGTGTTTAGGTGGAAGACCCACACGCTCCTCTTAAGCTTAATAAAGACTTCCTCAAGCTTGTTGAGAGTGAACTCAGATAGTGTTAAGTCGAGCTTCCCCCCGTCACTCACCGCTAACACCCACCACCTTACTCCCGATCTTACGAGCGGTTAGCTTCTTCCTGCACTCAGGACATACTGTGAGGAGGTCTTCAGGCACTTTATTATCTATTCTCTTCTCAATCTCCTTAACGAACTTCACCGTAGTGAAAGGCTTGCCGCAAATCCTGCATTTAACGGTTGTGTGTACTACCTCGTCGTAGAGATCCTCCAACTCCCACGTAGCTAGCTCAAATTCTTTTGAAATTGTTATGGCTTTTTGCGGACATACGTACGCGCACATACCGCAAAAGATGCACCTACCTTCAAAATACTTGAGCACTATCTCATCGCCCTCATACCCTAGGGTCAACGCTTTGGGGGGACATATCCTAGTGCAGGCACCACACCCCACGCACTTAACCGGGTCTACCTCTATCTTGCCTCTGAATTCCGGCGTGACTAGCGGTGATTCGAAAGGATATTTTCTCGTAGCCGTTCCTTCACGAACAGATATGGAGAGCATCTTAAGGAACTTAACCATTCCTACGCACCCTCCTGGAAATAGCTTCTATAGGTAACGTCTTAACACTACCTGATCTTAAGTTTATGATTACAGCTCTATCAGTGCATGAGAAGCAAGGATCTATGCTAGCTATAGTTAGCGGCGCGTCAGCTAAGTCAACTCCCTTAAGCATTATAGGGACTGCTTGGAGATTCTGGTAAGTCGGCGCCCTAACCCTCCACCTGTACGGGCCGTAAAGATCCGTTAGAACGACGTGTATGACCTCACCCCTGGGAGCTTCTACAGCGCCAATCCCTAACCTCATTGGTTGAGGTTCCCATTTCTCAGCTTTTATGGGGCCGCCCGGCATCATATCCACGAGTTGCTCGATAATACTTATACTCTCGAAAACCTCGTCTATCCTGACAAGAGTTCTAGCTAAGTTATCGCCTTCAGTGTAGACAGGCACCTTAAAACTAACGTAGTGGTAAGCAGCGTATGTGTAATCCTTTCTTACATCCCTTGCTAGACCGGAGCCGCGGACAGTGGGACCTACCAGGGAATAAGCCCTTGCCTCACCCCTAGGCAATATCCCCGTACCGGTAAGCCTCGCCTTAACTTGTGGCACGCTCGTCGCAACATCTACGAGTTCCTTAAACTCTTTCTTCAGGGCATTCAAAGTCTCCTTAATTTTAGGTATCTTATCTTTATCGATGTCTTTCTTGACCCCGCCAACCAAGTCTATGCCGTAAGTCTTCCTACTACCCGTTAGTAGTTCTGCTAAAACCATGACTTTCTCCCTGATTCTCCAGGCATGCATGAAGCCCGTATCATAACCTAGTAGATGGAGTGCTACGCCGAGCCATAAGAGGTGGCTGTGAAGCCTCTCGACCTCGAGAACTATGGATCTTATGAAGTGCGCCCTCTCAGGCACTTCTATCCCCAGCGCATCCTCCACCGCCTGAACATAGCTAGTTGAGTGGACGAAACCGCAAATACCGCAAATACGTTCAGCCAGGAACGGGACTTGATCATACTTCATGCTCTCCGCCAGCTTCTCTATACCTCTATGAACCATGAACCCAACGTATCTCGCATCAACTACTTTCTCCCCCCTAACATATAACTCGAAGTATTCGGGTTCGTGGAGTGCCGGGTGGTAGGGGCCGATAGGTATTCTCACAACCTCCTCTACCTCCAGCTCAGAAACCCGGGACACTAACTGGGGTTGATACATCTTCTTTAACTCTTCTACGCTAACTTCTTTCCTTAGCGGGTAGAGATCCTCAGGCCAGTCCTCAGGCAAGACCAACCTACTCATCTGCCTACCGTTAAATTCTATCCCTAGGAGGTCGTGCGCTTCCAGCTCATACCAATCAGAGGCTCTGAAGAGATCACTTATAGTGTCTACCTTAACACCCTCCACCACGGGGACCTCGAAAACTAGGTTTGTCCCCTCATTATCTATCCCGAACACGTAGTAAAGCTTTAAAAAGCCTTCCCTAGACCTCTCATCCGAGGCCGCTATAGTTCTGAGGTATAGGTCATGTTCCTTATAAATACTTTCGAGAGCTGTTCGCAGGCAGTTAGCCTTAATCACTACCTTAATGGTGATATTCCTCCTACTTAAGTCAAGCACTGAATCCTTACAAACCTCAAGTATCTTAGATAATATCACGCGGCTTCTGTGACCCCTAGATAATTCCTCGATTAACTCGCTGTAATCATGACTCATGTTCTCCTACCCTCTTATTACTATGTTATTTACGTTTAAATACCAATCCATGTAAAAATCACCAAAACAATTAAAACAAGTAGATAGTACATGAATAAGGTTCTCACACCTATGTCTACACGTGTCCTACCCAAGAGGGTAGCTACCACCCCGTAAGCCAAGTAAACACACGCCGATAATAGTAGTGTTACCGGGAAAACAGCCGGTATTGGGGGGAAAACAGCCGTGAACGGGGCGGTGAGAGCTACAGCTACTAGGAGTGACAAGACGTACCTGGCTAGTAGGTGTGCGTATATGTAGAAGCCGAGTATTTTACCACTAAACTCGATGATAGTTCCTGAAGCTAACTCAGGTTCTGCTTCGTGGATATCGAAGGGTAAGCGACCGCTGCTGACGTAGGTAGCTACGATCAAGATAGCTAAGCTCAGCAAGTACGTAGCGAGTGTTGGAATCGAGTAATTAGTTACTAGCCTAAGTCCTAGGAGGATCGATAAAACACTGCCGATGACTAGCCCGAGTTCATTAAGTATTGTCAGGAGTATGTTCCTATAACTACCTATTAACGCGAAGGGGTTGGAGGTCGTAGCTGAAGCTACTAAACCCAGACTATGTGAGGCGGCCACGAAGACTAGGAGCATCGCTAAAACTATGAAGTCTATGTTGATAGACAGGGTTAGCGCTACGTAAACCACCGCGTAGAGCGCTATCAGCGTTATTATCAGGGAGAGCATCAAGAGGAAAGCCGCGGATTCACCACTGATGGGTATTTTAAGTTCTTTAACGCCTAGTTTGAGTAGGTCGTACCAAGTCTGAAGAAATGTTGGTGGTCCGAACCTACTCTGTATCTTAGCCCGAATTTTTCTCTCAATACCGTCTAGTAGTGGGGGTAGGAAAGTGAGTACGGAAGTGAATAGGAGGGAGAGGAGGATTGTTAAGGCCTCCATGCCAGGAACACCATGAGTAGCATTGCGAAAACTACGAGTAGGTTCATGTAGAGTGAGGTGAAGGATAAGGCGTCTTCGATAGCTGAAGTTAAGTCTATTAAGTCCTTAACGAATGCTTTGTAGTACTTGTAGAGCTTGCTCTCACTAAAGCTAAACACCATGTACGCGCGGCTAGCGAGATCAAGTAATCGGCGTGTGAAAGTTTCTTCCCTACCCTCAAAGCTCTGACCCATATCGTAGTAGAAACTCATCTTAACTGCTGAGGGGACTAGTCTCCTCAAGTACTTACGCAGTATGTCACTAAGTCTACTCATAACAGACGCTGACTCGGAACTCAAGGCATTACACCACCTAACCAAGACTCTTCTCTAGCACTCTTCTTAAAGTAGGTGTAGGTATAGTATATGAGTGCCGCCATCATCACCGTAGTTAAACCTAGCGGAGCCACGTAGAGCATGTCTAGTGAAGTCAACCCGATTATCGCTGTGGAGACGTAGATGGGCAGCGTTAACGCGATGTTAAGTATTGAGAGACATAACTCAGAGTTTTCAGTACCTGTGTTCGGCTTAAGTTCTTTAGGTTTGCTAGGTGAGGTGGACCCCCAGTAAACAGTTATGTATCTTAAGCCGTAAGCGACTGCTAGGGCAGCACCTAGAGCCGCGATAATTAGGAGTAACACAGCCGCAGTTATTGACGCTTGATATATTGATGCTAGACCCGCTAGTAGGAGTATCTTACCTAAGAAGCCTAGCGTTGGGGGAGTACCTATTAGTGAGAGGATGGAGAGGAGAGCTGTTAAGGTGGGCTTACTAGCTATTCTGGCGACATACCCTAGCTTACTTAAGTCTCTAGTATGCGTCATTATCTCAACAGTGCCTGAATTCATGAATAGTGAGGCCTTAAAAACTGCGTGAGCTATAGAGTACGTTAGTGCTGCAGTGAGGAGCAGGTCTACCTTGAAAGCACCGTAAGAAGCCAGCGCTATAGTTATTAAGCTAGTGTTTTCGATGGTGCTGTAAGCCAGGATCCTCTTGATATCTGCTTGTATGAGAGCTTGTAAACCCCCATATACGACGGTCAGTGACGCGAAAACCAGTAGTGCGTAATACACGTACATAGACTCAATAGAGGGTAATATCAAGTAAAATCCATACACACCCATCTTAACCATCACTCCAGACAAGATCGCTGATGCTGGGGCAGGCGCTAATGAGTGAGCGTCAGGCAACCAGAAGTGTAGCGGTGCTACAGCGGCTTTCGCTAGTAAGCCAATAGCTACTATTAAGTGAAATACCGGATTAACGCCTGTTAAGTAATAACCTAACTCGTTAAGAGGTAATTGAAGTGTTCCGACGAAACCCAACCTCATGGCTACAATTCCAAGTATTGTGAGGAGAGCGATGTCTGCTGGAACCATGGAGACGAGCAAGTACCTAAGCCCTGCCACCAGAGTTCTCCTCTCCACCTCAAAAACTATCGCGAAGAACCCGATTATCTCAGCAAAAAGCCAGAACATCACGAAACTCATTAAATTCTCCGATATGAAGACTAGGTAAACACTTAAAGCAAATAAGTCTATCAATATCGTTAAGTTCCTCCCAGGATACTTGTGATGCTCATAGTGCACCGTGTACGGCGTTACGAAGAGAGCAACTATCGAAGCTAGTAACGCGAACAAGCCTTTAATAAAGCTTACTGGTTGACTAACTAATAGTATTGAGTAGAGTAACATCACTAGGGGGGAGCAGTACCTCACGACTAGCGAAATACGTGAGTATCTAGACCTAATCGCGTTACCTATAATGTAGAGTGTGAATGAGGTGAACGCGACGACGTAAGGATACATCCACGCATCTATCAATTTTCCCTACCCCCATATTGGTATTTTGCCTCAGCGTTTAAAAAGGTATAAGTATTTGCTCCCATATATAAGGACATACTCAAATTATTTAAATCCATTCAACCACCCCCAAGAATCTTACTTAATTCACTTACTGAGTTAACGTACTTACTTAAACCGTCAACGCTTAACAAGTCTTTCGCGTGACTCATTAATTCGTTGATTATAGCTCCCTGAGCGATCACGATCCCTAAAACCAGGAGTGACGCGGCTAAGATTAAGAGTATTAATGTTGGGATGAGTAAGCGGTCTCGAGCACCACCCTCCTCAGAACCCCTCCCCACAACCAGCGTGTAAATGACTTTGAAGTAGCCGAGAGCAGAAATTCCTGAGATGACGACTATGGATATAGCGTGTAGGGGTAGACCAGCGTTCATCAACGCAGTAAACATCACGAATTTGCTGAAGAACCCCGCTAACGGCACAACGCCTAACAAGCTTAGGAAGCCTATTATTATGGGTATCGTGATTAGGGGGTACTTATTACCCACGCCCTGCATCTTAGCCAGGTTAGTGGAGCCTACTACTATGGAGATAGTTCCTAAACCTATGAAGAGCATGAACTCGCCGATAGCGTGTGTTATCATGTGGAGTAAGACACCGCTTAAAGCCTCTGCCGATATACTTAGAGGTACTCTAGAAACTAGGGCGCCGAAGGAAGTAAATATTATACCTATGTGACTTATCGTCGAGTAAGTAAGTAATCTCTTCACGTTTTTCTGAGGGAACATGAGTAGAGCTCCTAGATACCCTGTCACCAAGCCCAGAAAACTCAACACGATTAATATGAGGTCTCTGAAAGCAATACCCCATAGAGGAAACGCTAGCACAGCGCTATAAGCCGTGAATAGAGTTATAAAAAGTCTTATAACACCGTAGGTACCGACCTTATCAACTATGCCTGCAAACAACGCCGAGACTGGGGTGGGTGACTCCGCGTAGGCGCTGGGCATCCAGTAATTGTTGGGGAATACCCCGGCCTCAAAATTAAGTGCCCACAACATTAGAGCTACCGCTAGAGCGGAGCTTATGAACACGTTACCATAACACCACTCACCAACGCATTTCCCGGACCAGATCTCCAAGTACTCGGAAGCTAGTTGAGGGTCTTGATGAGTCTTAACTATCAAGTCAGCAATATTCACTGTCCCAAAGGACGCGTAAATAAAGATAACGCCGAAGAAAAATAGCATGGTGGCTAGAGCCCCTATGAAGCTGTAAGCCATGGAGGCTTCAATAGCCCACTTCCTCCTCCTAAAGAACGCTACTAACGCGTAGGAAGAGACGCTGAGTACCTCGAGCATCACGAAGAAATTAAAGAGATCACCAGTGTATAGACAACCGAGCACTCCGGCTAACAGTAAGAGGATTAGCGTTGAAAGCCACTCATACCCGGACTCAATCTTACTAAAATACCAGTAAGTGTAGAGTGATGAGAAGAAGAATAGCGTAGCGGCTAGGAAGCCTAAGATACCGTTAAGAGAGTCAACGACGTATACTATGCCTAGAGGCGGTGGCCACCCGCCGAAGGAATACGTTAGGACATTACCTTTCATGACTTCCAGTAAGTTGGTCAGGGTTAGAACAACCACGAAGAAGGTGGTCGCCGTGGTTGCTGTGGCGTAGAGAACGCGGGACTTAAACCTAAGTGTTAGGATAGGCAATATGAAAGCAACTAAGACAGGCACCACAGTCACTAAACCAACCGAGGACTCATTCATTTAACCCACCTAATCAAAGATTTTCAAAGCATACTTATCAAAAACCTCGCTCACTTCCTTGTACGACTCCTCCGGCGACGTTGTTTTCGCGTATATCCAGTGAACATATATGTTTCCTTTCTCCTTATTAAGATCGACTACGACAGTACCGGGTGTGTTAGTTATTGAAAGAGAAACCAGGGTTATCCCATAATCGTTTCTCGTCTTAATAGGCATCTTAACTATAGCGGGTCTTAAGTCTAGTTTAGGGCTTAGACTCAACCTTATCAGGAGTAGGTGCGCCCTAACCTCATCTATGAAGAAATATCTAAAAGCAAACCTGGCTAAGTTGGCAAACCTCCTTAAACTCAGACTTTTCCTCCAGTCCTCTATCAATAAGCTCGATGTAAGTACACCTACGATCACAGCAACTAAGACTCCCGTGATTATGTCGTAAAGTCTTAATGACCCAGTATACACTATGTAGATAATGAATGAGAGTAGCGCCGGGACTATAGACCTATACAGCCTCTTCATGTATATACACCCTCTTACCCCTACCTATCTCATCCACGTTCACGGTCTTGAAGTGGTAACTCACTTGGAGAACTATAGTTGTCAGGAAGAGTGTTACGGCGAGACCTATGACTATCGCTGTTAAGACGAAGGCTTGCGGTAACGGGTCTACAGATCTCTCAACAAACTCTCTAAGAGTTTCTGGGGTGGGACTCAGGTCTGTTAAGACCGGTGGCTGGAGTAGGAGTCCGGGTCTCCAAAGCTTGTAACCAACTAAGATAGTGAACATGTTAACCGTGTCCTGGAATATCGTTAATGCGATGAGCTTCTTTACTAGGTTAGTCTTTGAGACCACACCGTAGAGTGATATCGCTACGTTGAAGTAGAGGGATATTACAGTTAGCATGAACATGAATTTAATTAACTCAATATCCAAGCTCCTCACCCTCGAGTTCCTTACGTAGCGTCTCATCTTTACTAAGTAGTATGGTGAAAACTAGGGTAAACCCGCTAGCAACAGCTAGGAACTCGAAGAGGTTATAGAAGAATAGTGAGCCACCTAACGGGACGTCTAGTAAGTATGACGGGTATGAGAGTGTTGAGACTGTCTTGGCTTGATTCTGGAAAACATATCCTTGAGTACCGGTCAAGAAGCCTAAGATCAAGAGAGCTACGGACGTAAAACCTAGTAGAGCTAAGGAGGCGTTCCTCACGGTGAGCAACTTACCATAGGATATCCTCCTCTCGATAAAGAACTGCTTACCGAAGACTACTAGCAAGAGTAGGGGGGCTACCGAAGCTATCGCCCCGCCCTGAAACCCCCCGCCAGGCGTTAAGTGCCCGTGAAGAGCTGTTGAAGCCGCCACAGTCAATATTGCTAGGGTCACTATAGCGGTGACTCTCTTGACGACTAAGCTTAACCCAACACTACCAACAAACTCAGGTACTTTAGAAACACTCCGGAATAGAGTTAGTGCAGCGAGTATCGCACCATAGAAAACAACTGTCTCAAAGAGGGTGTCTAGTCCTCTGTAATCCCAGACTATAGCGGTTACGGCTTCAGGTGACGCCGTCCACAACCAGGTAATTCCCTGATTATATGTCAGGTTTAGGTAATTACTCGCTATAGCCCTAACATCTTGAGGTGGTAGGTCTCCCAGTCCACCAGAGTAGGTGAGGTATGTGAGTGCTAATATGATTATAACGAGTAATGACGCGAAAATGAAGTCTCTCAACATTAAGTCATCACCTCGTACCTACCTACCTTCTTAACGAGGAGTATGATTATTAGGGGGTAAATCCCTACAGCTACCGCAACATACACTAAGACTATGTCAGGAGCTAGTAGGAGGAAGTAGATTAACGCGTAAGCAGTGCTCTGAACAGATGAGAAGACCACGGCGTACATTAGGTCTTTAGTCCTGATAGTGAGGAAGGTGAAGAGCACTGAGGAGAGGGCAGAGAGACCCATAATCAAGAAGACTAAGTCGACGTAATCCATCATATCTCACCCTTACCTCTATCCTCCTCGAGATGGTCAACAATTATGGGTTTCGTGGGTGCTGCCTTAGCTCTGTGTGTGGCTCTAGCTAGGGCGTGACTTCCCGCACCAGCAAGTAGCAACTCTATGAAGGCGATGACTAGTGAAGCACCGCATAAGAACCACCTGTAAGAACCTAGGAAGTCAGAACCCGCAGCTACTAAAGCAACCCCGATTATGGGCAGGAAAGCACCACCTATACTACCTACGGTGGCTGCGTGCAGTCTTGTGTAGAAGTTAGGGAATCTTAACATAGCTATTGAAGCTACTAAATCGAAGAAAACCCCGATAGTTATCAGGGATTGACCCACTATAACTAATAACCACTCAATCAACGTAGTCATAAGCTAAACACCCAGCTCCCTCGCTTCAAGATATTTAGCTACGTAAATGTCTAGAGAGAATATCCATAATATCAGAACAACCCCGCTGACTATAAGTATGGGGGACTTCAAAACTATTGTTAAGACGGTCATGAACGCTGCTAGATCATACCCTAACGCGTCAACAGCTAAGACCCTATCAGATAATGTAGGCCCCTTAATTATTCTGACCATATATAAGAGAAACGCTATGAAGTAGGGGATCATGAGCATAGTGAGATATGTGGTCACCAACCATTCTAGGTCAGGCATTAGATCCAGCCCAAATTAAAGAAGTGGGACGCCTTTTTAAGTATTCCCTGACTAGTATTAACTTACTTCCAAAACCACGTTTCTCTTAACTAGCTCATCTATTATGAACTCGTATGTCTTGCTATTCATCCCAAGGTATTCTGGGGGGATTACTCCTGCCCCCACGTAATTCTTTAGAACCAGACGTGTGATTAAGGCGGTCATATAGCCTGTCACGCGAGACATGGATGTGAAGCCTTCCCTGTACTCGTCATACATGAAAAACCTGATCTCTTTTTCACCACTCCTGCCGTAAACCTCCATCACGGAGAAATCCGGTGAGTCATAAGTCATCACAGGTATTAATAACTTCATAGTAGTCTCTACGAACTCATCTCTGAAAAAGCCCAACTCTTTTAAAATCTTCATCCTAGTTAGGTGGCCGGGCCACCTGAGGGTATACTCAATCAAGTTTCTAGCTTTAATGGTGCTCAACAGCGTTCTCAGACCGTCTGTAGGGAATCTCTCGAACTTGAAGTTCCTTATGCTCACCTCCTCAATAACTTCCAGAGGGTCTCTCATCACTAGCTTACCGTTTACTACACACCTGGCTGGACGCAGGTATTCTTCTATTAAGTCTTTAGGGGAGAAAAGCACCTGATGGTACAGGGGTGGTCTGGGCTCCTTAGGCAAGCCACCAACGTTTATGATAGCTTCGTCTAAGACGCCTAACCTGCTCTGCACGTACCCGACTAAGACGTTGCTAAGTCCTGGCGCGAACCCTGCGTCCACAACGATGCTTACTCCTCGTCGTATAGCTTCGTCGTTTAGGGGAAGCGGGTCTTCAGGCATGAAAGACACGTCAACAAGATCACGCCCCGCAACCAAAGCCTTCCTAAGTATTTTGAAGCCGAGAAAACCGGGTAGCGCGTTAACTATAACGTCATAATCTCTAAGTATTTCCTCAAGTACTTCGTCTTTAGACAAGTCTAGCTTAAGCGTCTTAGCAAACCCCTCGACCTTCTTTAACCTAGTCTCATCCCTGTCCACAACCGTAACCTCAAAATCACTACTTAAATCATACGCTGTTAGAGTCCCCACGCTACCAGAACCCAATACTAAAACTTTCATGACGTAACCCTCGTGTAAAATATTTCAGGGATCTAAAATAAATTTTAAAGTATACTCACGACCGAAAGCCCGCATTGCAGAGCGGGAATCTCCAACGAGACAAGGATTTGACCTCCTCCCCCGTCCCAAAGATCGAGGCTTTCAGTCGTAATATCTGAGAGATTCGCTAGCTAATCGCTAACTCCACCTGCGTTTCCATCGTGTACTTTACAGTTGCTGGTTGCAGAGAACTTCCATTAAAGGTTTTATCACAGAATCCTGAGCCTACAAAAACCTCTAGTAAGAGGGTGTAGGGAGGGTGCTAAGTATTTTCATTAAAGCTACGTTTTCCGCATGAAGCTACTTAAACCACAATTGTTATACCTGAGTTTCACACGTAAGAAAGCGGTAGCCTGGCACGCAAGACCAAGGTAGCGGAGTATTTCCTGTCTTATCCTACAAGATAGAAGAGCCCCAATTATGTAGAGGTAGAAACCCACCCATGGCAGAGCTTTGATCCAATTGAAAACTTAGCCTTGTGGTCTTCTATCTCATCACTGAGCCCATGAGGTACGTTAGTAATGCTGAACATTGAGGGAAAAGCACTAATAGATAAGGGGAGGTCTACTTGAGATGTGATAAAAGGGTCTAAGTGACTGATTAAAAATATTGATTAATTAAAAACTATGGATATCTTGGCGCTACGAGGATTTCGTAGTTCCGTGGATCATTATCTTTATACCACCACCAATAGTAGCGTGTAGCATTAATTCTAATAGCTGGTGCAGTGTATTGAGTGTCATTTCTTACTGCTTTATAGAAGTCTACATTTAATGATGCTGTCCAAACTCCCGCATACGTGAAGCCTACAGTAATGCTGGAAAGGGGTATATCTATCTCGTTAGTTCCATTGAACCATATTAGCGTTTCGCCAAGAGATCCCTGCACTCTATAATAGGGCGGTGTTGGCGGAGTATATGATTGGAGATCACATGGTAACATGGGGTCCTCACAGCTCCTTGCAACACTTAGTATATCAGTTGGGTAAAGAAGCCAATATGTAATACATCCTCCTATGATACTGCTGCAATACCACGCATATTCATACTGGTATCTAACGTAGAAGTATATTGTAGCTTTATAATACCCTGCTAACCCCATCGTTTCACGGCTTATCACGCTAGGAGTCAGCTTCTTCCCGGCAGACCCCCACTGAACCTGACTCTCGTCAATGGGTCGGAAGGCGAATTTTGTATTAGAGAAGCCTTCAAGATACACAGCTGACCGGGGATAGGTATGTAAGACAAATGAAGTGTTGAGCCCCTGTATCGAGTATATTGGAGGCCCCCTAACCCACGTGTAGCACTCCCCCTTCTTATAATCATTGCGCTGCTTAACTATTACTATATCGCAAGAAAACGTGTTCTCGATTTCACCGCCATCACCAAGATTATGTATAAGATCTGACCCAATCTCTGCTCTCTCAGTTTTTACCTCTATTTTCTCCGTATGTATTATGCTCCTTGGGAACACCTCTACTATCTTAGCCCATTCAAAGACTGTTGTATTGTCCTTCACGCAGTTTACGAAGATCACGTACTCCTGGGGCTCGTAGTAGTCAACAACATACTCATTGGTGCGAGGGTCTAGCCTATACTTTACCACATGGGCGAAGAGGGTGTTCTTCGCCACAAGGGTAGCTCCGGGAGTATGCACTCCCTCATAAATTGACTCCGTGTAACCATCCTCTGTGGGATTGTACGCGGTTGGAAACCTCTTAATTATCACAACACAGCGATCTGCATCCACTTGTGGCAGCGTTATCTCAAGCTTCACAAGCATCCTAGGCTTTCCTTCAAGCCAGGAGTTAAACAGTGTAGAGATCTCATCAGCTGCACTCAATATCACAACGGTACCCAACAGTATAGTGAGAATGATAGCCAGCACTAGGTAAAACCTTTTACTAAACATACATAGACGCCCTACATATATGTTTGCTTATCAAAATTTATAAATTTTCTCCTTTTTTCTCCTTATCCTGTAAAATTGATTTAGCTAACACCCTGCGATGAGCGATTGCTCGTAGGTAGATATGTCTTAAGATCAAGCTTTAAATTTGTTGAGGACGTACTAAGTTTGGAGACTCGGGTGGATGGCTAGAGATGCTCAAGATCACGCTGGAAGTATTCACTAGCCTTAAGGAGAAGCTTGGTTGGTCTAAGAAAGAATTAGTTATTAGTGCTTCAGAGTCAACAACCCTAAAAGACGTCTTAGAGGCTGTGCCGGAGCTAAAGTCTTTAATAGTAGAGCAGGATCTCCTCAAGAAAGGCTTCATAATCTTAATTAACGGCAGGCACGCTGAGTTTTTAGGAGGACTTCACGCAATCATCAGAGACGGCGATACCATAGATGTATTCCCTCAGAGCGGCGGGGGCTAATCAAAACATGCTTGAGTTGACGTCAGGTGTTTAAGTACTTTATTAACGCACCACTCAGTATAGAAGCTTCTGAGACCTAGGAAATACATAATCCTCCTTACTAGATCAGGCTTTAGGCTAGCTCCGGCAGCTCTCGGATGACCGCCCCCGCCCATCGAGAGCGCTACCTCCCTCACGTCAAAGGTTCTAGACCTTAAGCTGATAGAACCCCTGCGACATATTACTGCGATGTCGGCCCCATACCTAGATAACAAGATATTCGCGATATACGATGTGAGGTGTTCTTCCTGGTCTTTCAAATAATAAACTACCTTAACGCCACCGCACTCTCTTATTTTCGCTTTCCTCAAAGCTTTGTCGTAGATTTTTAGCTCTTTTGTGATGGCTTTCTCAACTACATCGCTTATCTCAGAGTCTATAGTGCCGTCGAAGTCTGCTAGCTTTCTAAGAGCTTTCTCTTTCCAGGAAGCTCCTCCGACGTAGCCTACGTATCTTGAGAGGAAATTTCCTCTCCAGTCATTCATTAACCATAGGTCAACAGAGCATGCTGCTCTAACTAACTCCTCGGCAGCCTCAATCCCTAAATATTTGTAAACCACTCCAGCACTACAGGTCGATCTATCAACATAGAGGCTCACCCCCAACTCGATGAGTTCCTTAATCCAAGACTCTTCCCATACGTGGTGATCAAACCAGAATACCTCACCGCCAGAACCCAAGACTCTCTTAACGTTCTCCTTAACTTTATCGAAGGAGGTTTTGTTGACGCCTATATCTGTTATGTAGATATTACTGCCGTTAGGTACGCTGGCTAACCTCGTGTGAAGATTGTGCGGTTGTGTGAAGTAGATCCTGTCTAGGTGACCGAATTTCTTCAGAATTAAGGCTCCTGAAGCAACCCCGTCTAGATCTGTATGAGTTATGAGTATCCTCCGCATCTCGCGTTACCCTAAGATACATCTTCACTAACTATAAGCATGACTTACCCCTCAGCCGACAGCTTTGGAAGCTATATACTCGATAGTTCTCTTAATTACTTCCCTCACCTGCTGCGGTAGCTTAGGTTCTTCAATATTAAGAAAGCCTTTTATTATCGCCGCACGTGCCTCCTCTTCGGAGAATCCCTTACTCAATAAGTAGTTGATTAAGTCCTCACTCATCTTCCCTATAGCCGCCTCATGAGTTAAGAGAGCTTCAGGACTTGAGGAACTTATTTCAGGCAGTGACTCTATTGTAGCGTTATCGTCTTCTATCAATCCTAAACACTCTATATGACCTCTGGAAGGACCTGCACGGCCCTCTATCCTTGACCTAGCGTATATGAGTGAGGACCCCTTACCTAAATTCCTTGAGAGTATCTCACCAGCAGAGTCCTTCCCCTCCAACACTATGGCCGAACCCACGTCGTAGACGCTTTTGCCAACACCGACAACTATGGAATTTAAGGTTGCTTTAGCGCCCTCACCTAAGTAAACCTTTGGGTAAGTCTGTAAAGACTCTACAGAGGAGTAAATAACGTAGTAACTCACATACTCACCTCCCTCCCCAACCTTAACAACCGTGCGAGGTCTCACAACCATGTCCGGAGCCCAAGCGTGTATCATTGTGTAAGTCAGCTTACTTCCTTTCCCCACGTAATACTCTGATATACCGACGTGCAGGGAGCCTAAAGGCTGGTCAGGGACCCCGCAACCAGTAACTAAGTTTAGCTCAGCACCATCATCTACTACCACTATGTTATGAAGTAACTGGGCGTACTCCTTCCTAGTTATGAAGAGACACGTGTATATGGGGTCCTTGATCTTAATGCCTGGCGGGACGTATATGAAGAATCCTAGCTCGTTACCGTAGAGTTTTGTTGCCGCAGTATACTTGTCTGTATCAGGCTTCACCAACCTCCACGAATACTCTCTAACCCAGTCAAGCTTCTTAAGAGCCTCACTAGTCGGTAAGACTACAGCGCCACGCTCAGTTAGCTTCTCACGCATGAACTTAGAGAGAATGGACTCATTGACTTGGAGGTAGTCAGCCTTTCTTAAAAAACCGCTACCGAGTCCCAACCTACTTGAGATCTTGTCAACCTCCCTTTCCTCAAGAACCCCCTCCTCAGCTAACCCAACGTTGAACCTGCTTAAGTCGACGTCGGGGCCGTAAGGTGAGGGTTTATTAAGCGCTTTCAAGAGTGTTTCACGTTCCACGCGATCACCCCATCCTAGCTAGTTGAGTTAAAGCTCCTGAAAACCCATACCTTTCTATAGACGGCACCACCTCATCGTATAGCCCTGAATGCACGAGAGTCCCCCCGTAAAGCACGTGAACAGAAGTTATGTAATCTCTCAGAAGCCTAAGCATATGTAGGGAGTGAGTAACTAGCACCACAGACGTGCCCTTACTCAGAGCAACCTTCAGAGCTTCAGACATCTTATTAAGGGACTCCACATCCACACCGCTATCTGGTTCGTCAAGCAACGCAACCCTAGGCTTAGTAAGCAAGGTCAAGAACGTCTCTAACCTCTTCTTCTCACCACCACTCATCTTATCAAACAAATACCTACTAAGAAGATCCCTAACCTCTAAGACCTCGGAGAGAACTTCCGCATAACTATTCTCGACATTAAATCTTCTCATAAGCTCCTCCGCAAACCTTCCTGCCACCAACCCCTTAATGGGAGGAGGTAACTGATACGCTACCACTATCCCCTTCCTAGCCTTGACGTGAGGAGGCTCCTGAGTTATATCGGAACCCTCAAAAATAATGCTGCCCTTAATCACCTCGTACGGCTTAATACCCATCACCGCGTTGAGGAGGGAAGTCTTGCCGGAACCGTTAGGCCCTAACACCACGTGTAGATCCCTAGGCTTAACAACTATGTTAATGTTTGAAAGTATCTTCCTCTTACCAACAGCTACATCAATCCCCCTCAACTCAAGCACTCAAGCCACCCAGAATATATTAGTTTGTGTTTATTATAAATAACTCTTTTATACCTTAACACTCCAAGAACTAGCACCCCTTAAGTGGGGCCTGGGCGTTGCTGTGTTAACTTTAATAGCATTGGAAGAGTTCTGATGTAATGGGGGGTTCCGTGCTAGTAGTTTATGACTCTAGACATAGACTTCACGCAAACCCGCAATTCAGGCACCCTGCAAACCCTTCCAGAACAATTAAAATTATTGAAGCGTTAATCAAGTCCGAGGTCTCTAGTCAATTAAATTTCGTAGGTATTCGAGAACCTGAGGAAGAGATTCTACTCCTAGTTCACGACCCTGAGTATGTGGAATACATTAAGAGGGAATCCTCCAAGGGTTTTCACTACATAGATCCTGATACTTACGTAAGCGAACACACGTATCTCGTCTCAGCCTCATACATGACTACCACGTATCACGTGACGCTTGAGTCTCTTAACAGTAGGGAAGCCGTGTTAGTCGTCCCTAGACCGGGAGGACACCATGCCGGCAGGTCAGGCAGGGCCTTAGGAGCTCCAACACTAGGTTTCTGCATTTTCAACTACGCGGCCGTAGCTTCCGCTGCTCTTCTGAAGAAAATGAATAAGGTGTTGATAATTGATTTCGACGCGCATCACGGCAACGGAACACAGGAGATATTCTGGGATGACGGTCGTGTGGTTCACGTAGACATACACCAGGAAGGTATCTACCCAGGGACCGGGGACGTGCTAGATGTCGGGAGTGGTGCGGGAGAGGGTAAAATAATTAACATACCTGTGTCTGCTGGAGCCGGGGACGAAACCTACATGTGGGTTCTTGAGGAAATCATCAAGAAGCTAGTAGAGGTTTTCAAGCCGGGCGCTTTAGTGATCTCAGCAGGTTTCGACGCGCACTTAAACGACCCGTTAACGTCACTGGCAGTGACTAAGATTACTTACAGGAACATAGGCGCGTTCTTAGGCGAGCTACTAGTGAGAAACGAGGTTATGAGCGTGGTCTCTGTGGTTGAGGGAGGTTACGGGGAGGGTTTAGTGCCCGGCGTGATTAACTACGTGAGCGGATTCTTAACACGTAGTAAGCACCCGAACGATGTTAAAGCAATCCCGGCAGGTCTCAGGAAGAGGGTTAAGGATTCCCTGAAGGCTAATCTAAGTAGGTATTGGGGGGTGGAAATCCAAACATAAATACAAACCCCTAAGTATTTCTTGAAGTTTATTTTCAATCCGTAGTTGTATGTATTTGAGGTAGTAGGTGCCGAGGTGCTTAGCTGTTGTCAAAACCCTTGATCAGGCTTAAGAGGAAGCTGACTACGGAGAACTTATGGGTTTACGTGATTGCCTCATTAATGATTAAGCCAACTTATGCTTACGACGTGCGGAAACTAATCAACGAGTTATTTGGTTTTAACCCTACGACCATCACCCTCTACTCAGTCATATACAGGCTGAAGAAGGACGGCTTAATTAAGGAGGAGTTGGTGTCCGGCGAGAAGATCTACAAGCCTACCGAGGAGGGCGTTAAGGAGCTGAAAGAAGCTATATCTTATATGGAGCAAGTGATTAAGCGCCTCAAAGAGATCACACACCCTGCTCAGAAATAGTGGGCGGGTATGGATCTAGTTTTAGCTCCGGGGGGCGTGGAATGCGCTACGGTATAGGGCTAGACTTAGCTGCTAAGCAAGACAGGTGCTCAGGAATCGCGGTAATCGATTCTTACTACGGGGAAGTCGTGAGTGCGGGTTGCTTGAGAACAGATAACGAAATAATAAGTTTTGTTTCTGATCTAAAGCCTTCTGTTATAGCGATTGACGCACCCCTGACTAATAAGCCCGAGATAAGGGAGGTGGACAAGTTAATGATAAAGCTTGGTTTCAGGGTCTTCCCACCTAGTTTTAAGTGGATGAGGCAACTCTCCCTGAGAGGTTACGAGTTGATGACCAAGCTCAACACCCCGGAATTCACGATCATCGAGACACATCCTAAGAGCGTCTTAAAACATGTCGGGTTAAAGAACTTTAAAGAACTTCTTGATTTAATAGGCGTTAAATTAGGTGAGTTACAGGTGACGAATAAACACGTTGAGGACGCTTTAATAGCTTCTGCGGTCGCTTACTGTTACATATTGGGTCGCGTTAGCAAAGTAAGTTCTCATGATGGAGTCATTTACTTAGTCGAGAAAATGTAGCGTAAGAACTCCTAAACTTCGATCTCTGAAGGTAGGTAGGTTATTAGTATTCCTTGAAATCTCCTAGCCCACCACTTCAGGTATTCCTGCGTAGATTTCCTTTCCTCAACACTAATCATGAACTTCTTCTTAGCCCACTCAACCTCCTCGTTTCTTATGATTCCGTCACCCTTGCTAGCAGCGAGTCTTAAAAAAGCGTCTAGCTCTGCGAGAGAGAACCACCTACTTAATTCCACGATCCTGTCTATCACGGAGTCTTCCGCGAACTTGATCGCGTATCTCCTAGCGTTATTGAGTATGGCTTTCCTCCTCATCTCCCTGTCAGGGTACCCTAAGACTATGGTTGTATCTATCCTACCAGGTCTTAAGAGTGCTGGATCTATTAAGTCTGGGTTATTAGCTGTAAGTATTGTGAAAGGTCTTTCAGGTCTCTGCAGGTGGTAGAGGATGGTTGAGATCTCGCTCACGTGTGCTTCATGTATGGTGTACTTCCTAGAAGATATGAACTCAGCATCATCTATCACTAAAGCAACCCTGTTCTTCTGCTTGAATATCTGCTGAAATATTGCGTTAAGAGCTTTCTCGGTAGCGCCGTACCACATAGACCTGTAGTTCTGGGGTCTTAGTTCTATCACGCTTAGATTAAGCGCTGACGCCAGAGCCTCAGCTAACACGGTCTTGCCTACGCCTGGAGGTCCCGTTATGAAAGCCCCCTTAGCTGAGAAGGTGAGGCCTTTGAATATGGGGTTGATTAGGACTATCCTGATCTCCTCTATCAGCTTATGGGGCAGGTCGCTTAAACTCCATGAAGGTCTCCTTATAGGTATCCTTATGTCCCTGTACTCGTTCCCGTCGCTCACGATGACTCGGAGCTCGCTGTGCTCAACAGGTCTTAAACTAATGACCGAGATTGGCTGAAGCACTTCGTAGGGAGCGATATCTATTCTCTGCTTCCCTAAGTCCTCCACAAGTCTCGACCAACAATTACTCACTACACCCGCAACCCTGCTCTTGATTTTCTCGTCCTCCTCGTCAGGAGATACTAAAATCACGACAGGTCTTAAACCCTCAACCTCCTTACCTTCCGCGAAGGTGATTGAGGCTGAGAGTAGCTCGGCTCTCTTAAAACCTCTCAGAACCAGGCCTAGTATTCCGTAATACTTCTTCCTAGAAACTATCTTGGAGAATATGTTGAGTGAGAGCGGTACTAACGCAAACGAAATATCGCTTTCCTTCACCGTGAACCTTGACCTAATCTTCAGGTAGTACGCGAAGTCTAAGTTCTCAAGGTTCTCCAAGTAGTTGTAGTGTTTGCTAAGCGTTGCGAGGAGTCTGTAGGATACGTATGAGTCTCTGTAAGGAACGTAAGACACGAAGAGATTCTTAACGTCTCTGTAGAGATTACTCCAAAGCACTTTAGCGTCTTTAAGTTTCCTCGACATCTCTAACCCAATGTAGGATACTCAAACAACACATATAAACGTATCTCCGGTAAGGAACCTGGCTAGCCACATTCACTTAATTAGTTCTTCCTAGAATAATTTCTTAGGGGTTATGGGGTGTTAAGGGTAGCGGTAGTGCCTGTTGGTGGTGAGGCCGTTAGGTTAAGGCCACTCACTATAGAGACTTCGAAGAGCATGGTGAGATTCCTTAATAAGCCTTTACTAGAGTTAGCGTTGCTTCGGTTAGCTAGGTCAGGTATTAAGGAGGTCTACTTAGGTGTTAGGGGTTACTACAATTACAAAGACTTATTCGATTACTTCAGGGAGGGTTACTGGTTTAAGGAAAGATACAGTTTAAGGGAGGATCTGAGAATTCGCTACATGCCTAGATATGACACTCTCGGCAACGCTGACGCCGTAAGAATAATCATGGAGTATTACGAGATTAAGGAGCCTGTCGTGGTGATTCAGGGAGATAACCTATTCGATTTAGATGTGCAGGAAGTCTTTAAGGAACACTCAAGGAAGAATGCTTTCATGACGATAGGACTTAAGGAAGTTGAGGATGTAAGAGAGTTCGGGGTCGCCGAAGTCTGTGAGGATTTAAGGATAAGGAGGTTTGTCGAGAAGCCGAGGCCGGAGGAGGCTCCGAGTAAGCTAGCTAACACAGGGATTTACGTGATTAATGCGGAGATAGTGGATTTCTTTAGGGAGGGTGAGGGTAGGAAGCTCCTTAAGGAGGGTAGGATGGATTTCGGGAGTGACGTGATACCTAAGCTGGTAGAGTTGGGGTTCCCTGTGTACGGATACTTAGTGAGTGGTTATTGGTTTGATGTAGGAACTCCTGAGAGATACTTGAAAGCCATGATCTACTTGCTCTATAACATGAGGGTTGAGGATCTGGAGGCTAAGGAGATATACGGTGGTGTATTAGGGATGGGTAAATCTAAGATGTCTCAGAATTTGCATGAAACTATACGTAGGAGAATACTTGAAAAAGACCTTATCTTCGTAGGTAAGGCGTTGGTAGGTAGGCACGTATCCATAGGCAGTAAATGCTACGTAGAGGATTCAACAATAGACAATTACGTTGTTGTGGGGAATAGATGCGAGATAGTTAGGTCGGCAGTCATGGACAGGGTTAGGATAGGTGATAGGGTTAGGATCGTTGACTCAATTATCGGTAGGCACGCGCTCATAGGCAGCAATACCACGATAATAAACAGCGTGATAGGGGATAATTCTGTGATAGGGGATAACGTTAGGTTGGTTAACGTGAGGGTGTGGCCGCACGAGCAGGTATCGAGTAACGCGGCTATAGAGAACTACGTCGTCAGACCACATTACACGCAGCAATACTGAGAGGGACCTACCTTGATAATCGCGCCTTCACAGATAAGGAAAGTGTGGATTATTACGTTTGAGTACGCGGGCTTAAAGAAGGTTGGTGGTTTGGGTGAGGCAGTCAAGAACATATCAGTAGCTTTAGGTAGCTTAGGTTATGAAGTAACCGTGATCATGCCTTCACACGGAATTAACGCGGGTCAAGTTTTAGAGGGTGTTACGTGTAGTGGGGTGCGTGTTGGAGAGGACCGGTGGCATTACCCCTATAACATAGGGTTTAGTTCCTTGAACGTTAATGATAAGGTTAGGGTCGTGTTGGTCAGGGGGAATGACTCCAGGACGTCCACAATATTAGAGGACCCCTACGTCTACGGCAGGGTTGAGGAGAAAGCTTGTCTACTATGTAAGGCTTTAATATGCTTAGCCGAGTACCTAGGCTTTCCGGACATTATTCACAGCAATGACTGGCATTCTGCGTTAGCCGCTATCACCCTGAAAATATACGCGGAACATAAGGGTCTAGCACTTCCGTACCTACATCAAGTACACTTACCCGGCTCCCCTAGGTTTTCCTGGCACTACGCATCGCCTGAATGGTGTGGGGTTCCGGTAGGTCAGCACCGTGTTTGGAGGGTTTGTTGCCATCGCCTTGAGAACACGTACGATTTGTGGAGGTCCGTGGACGGTAATTTAGAGGCGTTCGCCGTGTTAGAAGCTGATGCCGTTGCTACGGTAAGTCGCAGCATGATTGACGAGTTGCTGGGTAGGTATGGTGATTGGATTAGGGAAAAGACCTGCTTCATCTATAACTCAACTGACTGGGACTTGAGGGAGGTAGTTGATTATGCTTCAAGGAGTTACGGGGAGGTTGATAGAGCTAGGTTGAGATGGGTCGTGGTCAGGGATTTGCTCAACAGGTATAGGAGTCTCGGTCAGCTAACCGAGGGAGACGCTTTAGTGCTTAGTACCGGGCGCTTAACGCCGCAGAAAGGCTTCGAATACCTGCTCAGAGGTTTTAGGAGAGTAGGGGAGGGTTTAAGACTAATCATACTTGGCGTTTCGGTAGGTGATTTAGGTTATGAAGACTACATACGTCAGCTAACACTAGACTTAAGCGGGAGAGCAGTCTTAATCACTGAGAAAATAGATCAACAAATGTATAAGTTACTACATTACGTAGCCAACGCTTTCGTAGTTCCCTCAATTTACGAACCTTTCGGAATAGTGGCTGTTGAATCGATGGCTGTCGGCACCCCGGTAGTAGCGAGTGACGTCGGGGGGTTGAGCGAGATAATCAGCGACTTAAGGCTTCGAGAAGACGGTTGTGGAATTAAGGTTCAGCCAGGTAATGAGTCAGAATTAGGTGAAGCTATACAGAACCTATCATACCTAACGCTAATTAGTGAGACAGGTAAGGGTATTGAATACCTGACGTACGAGAACCTGAAACAACTAGCTCGTAAAGACCCGGCGGTAGGACACGTAGTTAGGGAAAACTGTGTTAAGCACGTTGAACAGAAATTTAGATTACGTAACACAGCTGAGCAAGTAGTTAGGTGTTATGAGTTAAGTAGGAAGATGGCTTACTATAGAGCAATGACTTAGGTCATTACGACGTCGTAGCTCATCAACAGAAGTCCAAAAACACGTGAAAACCTTATATAACCCTTCTTACTAACATACTCTTATGTGAGTGGCATGGATGGCTTGAGCTCTTCTCTGATAATGTGCGAGGATTTCTGTAGCGAGTTTTGTGAGTTGAAAGAAGATGAAGAGCTTGAATTATGCTTAAACTCATGTATGAGGTATTGTCTTTCAGCAAAAGACTAAGTAGGACTTGACCACCCACCTAGGTAGTTGAATTCCGTCTAAAGATTTAAAACTTACTGAGCTAACAATTGTAGTGGCTAGAATAAGATGATTTCAGGGACAGGACATAATGAGTTTAGTGGCAGAGGGGGTAATATTTGCTAGATTTTTCTACCCTTATTTTCATGATCGTTCACTGGGCTCTGATAGATTCTGTTGATCCTTGCGTATTCGCGCTCTTCGTAGCTATATTGATTTCCGCATCATTAATAAGTGTCAGACACTTAATTAAGGTAGGGTCTGCCTTCATATCATCGATTTTCCTCGGGTACTTAGCCTTCGGCGCTCTACTAAGGTTCTTAGCTGGGGGGTTACCTAGGTGGTTATTAAGTATTGCAACACTGTCTTACGGCCTAGTTATGCTAGTTAATAGTCTCAGGAGCGGTGAAGTCGTTACCCAGCTTTTCGTATGTAGAGAAGATGAACTACCTTGCAGGATAATCAATACCTTAAAACTCAACAAAATCTCGGGAATAGACGTCTTATCAACAGTTATAATAGGGTTTATAGCCTCCTTCACCTTACTCCCATGCAGCGCAGGTCTCTACATAATCTACAACATCATAATGTTAGAGTACGGCTTCTTGACATGGTTGTTGACATCCGTGTTATACGTAATCATATTCGAGACCCCCTTAATACTGATATTACTGTTCTTCGCGGGTTTCTCCAAGATTAAAAAAGTTAACGAGACTTTAATGAGTAAACAAAAGATAATTAAGATAATCGGGTCACTAATCATGATTGCTATGTCAGTCTACATACTTATTTCAACTTAAAACTTTATATTGCTAAAGTAGTAGCGTATTCGGTGATCTCTAACGAGTGAAGTGGGTGGTGAGCGGGAGGAAATCACTTGGGGTATAATAGCTTGGATTATACCATTGATAGGAGCCATACTAGCACTGACTCTGAGACCTAACTATAAGTATGCTAAGTACTGGTCATATCTAAACTTATCATTCTTCATAGTGATAGTTGTGAGCGCTATCATAACGGGGATCCTAGGCCTCATACCCATCATTGGCTGGATCATAAGCACTCTAGTATGGGTTGCCTTACTTATTTTGTGGATTATAGGAATAGTTAAGTCAGCGGGCAACGTGTATTGGAAGCCTCCGGTAATATACGACATAGCTAGAATGTTAGGTATTGAAAAGATATGATTACGTGAGAGTTTTTATGAGATAATTACGTTAACGGTTTCTCAACATGTTTTTATGCTTTATTCGAATAGAAAGTGGTGTTAGAATGGGTAGTGTTGAGATTAAGGAAAGGGAGTTAAGGATTGGAGATGTTAATCAGTTATGGTTTGAGTATGATAGACAGACAGACATTCTCTACATAAACTTTGGTTACGACATAGAAGAAGCTGATGAAGCTTTGCTCACGGAAAATAATGTGGTCGTGAGGATTAAGGAGGGCAGGGTAGTCTCCCTCACAGTATTCGATTTCATGAAGAGAATAGGTTTTGAGACATGAGCATCTCATCAATAATCAAAGAAGTCAAGTCTGCTGCAAGACCCTACGAACTCCTGGAGCTGGTCGTGAGGTTATCCTCATATCACAGAATACAGGGCTCGCGTGAGTTACTGGAAGCAAGCGACTTCATGAGAGGGTTCTTAGAAGAAGCAAGCAATGAAGTGAGTGTCGAGGTTTTCAGCTACGCGAATCCCCCGAAGTGGTTGAGCCCCTTAGTTGGTTGGGACTTGATTGACGGCGAAGTACGTGTCACGTACCCGGAAAGAGGGGTTCTTTCCTCAGTCAAGAAAGCTTCTACAGCAGTCGCAGCACACTCACCGCCAGGTGAGTTCTCAGGCCAGGTTAGTTACGCGGAAAGTGAGGATCTAATACCTGATGATGTTGAGGTATTGCTAACCAGTAACAGGAGTTTAGACATGTATTTCGAGGCTGTCAGAAAGGGAGCTAAGGCTCTCTTAATATATAGGAGAGACGCTCCCCCGAAAGGCATTCCATACATAGGTCTTTTCCCCACCCCAGACGAAGCTTACAAGATGAAGGCTCCAGTATTATGTGTTCCTAGAGGGAGTGCGGAGAAAATTAAGACGTTGCTTGGTAAGGGCGAGAAAGTGATTGTTGAGGGCTTCGTTAAATCAACGTATAGTGATCCGAGAGAGTTAAAGATCGTCATGACAGAATTCGGCGATGGCGGTAGGGAAATACACGTAACCGCACACTACTGCCACCCTAGAGGAACAGTCAACGATAACGTCAGCGGCGCGGCGACATTGCTATACGTAGCTAAGCTACTCAGCAAGCATTCCTGTGAGATAGCGCGTAACTTACGAGGCTTTAGGGTCAGGCTCGTGTGGGTACCGGAACATTACGGGTCAGTAGCGTTAGTCAAGAAACTACTTGATGAGAACGTTGAGATTCTGGGAGCTCTCAACCTAGACATGATCGGCGAAAAACAAGCCTTAACGAATTCCGTGTTAAATTTCATACGCCCACCAGTACTACTCTTAAGCGAGTTCGAGGCACACGCATTCAGAAACTTCTTCACCAGCTTGGGTAGTGGTTGGGGTTTAACAACATCAATTACTAGGAAGCATCAATTTAGATTTGAGTTAAAGTCTTATGAAGCTGGGAGTGATCACGATGCGTACGTGGTTTTCGGGATACCCGCTGTTTCACTAACTAACTGGCCTGACAAATTCTACCACACGAACCTAGACTCAATTAATAAATTCAGCCCGTCTAACGCTCTGAGAATCACAATCACAGCACTTAGGGCGGCACTGACCTTCGAGTTTAATAATCAACTTAAGCACTATGAGAGCTTCATGAGAGAATCAGAGTATTTCAGCCTCCCCAAACCAATCTACAGGGTACGTAAAGACCTTTACGAGCAGCGAAGGAACTGCAGGTTCGCGAGGGAGCTGGCTGGGTATCCCTCTCCACAGTACCTTCTCAGAAAGGTCAAGGATGTTGAGGTTCGCGAGGAAATAAAGAGGTTCCTCAGTAAGGCGTCGTGGGCTGTGACAGCCTACGTAATAGCGAATACCTACTCTTTCTGCGGTCTGAGCGTCAACGACTTGAGGAAATCCTTGGTTGGTGAGTTAGGGATTAAAGTCTGTGAGAGAGAACTCGACATTGTTTTGAAGTCTCTGGAATTATTGAGGGAAATTCCCTTAGGGTGATTTTTCCGTGTTGCTGGTTTATTATGGTAAGGGTAAGGGCAAGACCACGGCCGCTCTAGGTATAGCGATGCGTGCTTTAGGAAGGGGTTGGAGAGTCGTAGTGATTCAATTCATGAAGAGTGGTGCGAGCGGGGAGACCTACTTCTTGAGGAGTTTATCACGTACATATAGGAAAAGAATACACGTAGTTAACGTGGGTGTGGAAGGGTTCGTTAACCCGGAAAATCTAAGTGATTTTAGAGCGTCAGCAACTATGGCGCTGATTTACGGCTTCTTCAAGGAGGTTTACCCGTCCTTAATGCGTAGGTCACGCCCTAAGCTAGTTGTTTTCGATGAGCTAGGTATAGCGTCTCATATGGGGCTGGTTGACGAGGGTTTACTAATCGATATTTTGAGGAGGTTCGTGGGCAATCCCCACAGACATGCCGTAATTACTGGACGGTACGTACCTAGGACTATTAGAGATCTCGCTGACTTAGTTACTGAGGTTAGGGAAGTAAAGCATTACTATAAAAAAGGTTTCGTTAATATTGAGGGCTTAGATGTTTAGCTGTTCCTGACTTAAGGAATAAGCATCTGGTAGAGGTTATTGCTTATCACGTAATACGCGAAGACAAGCGATACTATGCTCATCAACTTTATCAATATGTTTATGGAAGGTCCTGCAGCGTCTTTCATGGGGTCGCCGACCGTGTCTCCTATGACAGCGGCTTTATGAGCTTCGCTACCCTTACCTCCGTGATGTCCTGCCTCAATGTATTTCTTGGCGTTATCCCAAGTATTCCCTACGTTCCCTTGGAAGAGCCCGAGCAGTAGCCCGGAGATTGTCGCCGCGAGCAGCATGCCTGCGAGAGCGTAAGGTCCTAGAACGAACCCGACGACAAGCGGGGATACTATAGCAATTAACCCGGGAACTACTAACCTCTTTATCGCGTAGGAGGTCACTATAGCTACTGCTTTACCGTAGTCGGGCTTCTCCTTAAATTCCAGTATTCCTGGCTTCTCCCTGAACTGCCTCCTAATCTCCTCTATTAGGACGAACGCTGAATCACTGACCGCGAGTATAACTATTGAGGTGAAGAGAGCCGGCATCACCACCCCTATGAACATCCCTGAAATCAGTCCGGCATTCAATACCGTCAACGACTGAAAGAGACTACTTAAGTTCGCTCCGGTATAGTACTGAAGTATCGACGCGTAAGCACCTATGAAAGCAAGCGCGGTTAGAGCCGCCGAACCTATCGCAAAACCTTTACTAACTGACTTCATGGTATTCCCGGCAGCATCTAACTTATCGGTTATTCTCCTGACATCTTCACCTAGGTCGGCTTGCTCAGCTATCCCGGCAGCGTTATCGGTTATGGGTCCGTAAGCATCAGCGCTTACGACAACCCCTGTTAAGGACAGCATGCCTACCGCTGAGAGCGCCACGCCGTAAATGCCTAACCAGAATTCCTGCGTAGGTAGCCACAAGACTAGGAATGCTGTTAAGGACGCGATAGCTATCATCACAGCGGGCACGAAAGCGCTTAAGAGTCCGTAAGCGAAGCCGGTTAAGATGGTGAGGGCGGGCCCCGCCTCAGACATCTTAGCAACCCTTCTTACTGGCGAATACCTAGCGTTAGTGAAGTAATCGCTAGTTAATCCTATCGCTACCCCTGCTACAAGACCGGCGACTATCACGACCCATACCCTAACACCTAGCTCGCCGCCGATTAACTGGGTGATCCCGAAGAACGACATGAGAGCTATGAGGATAGACGCTACCACAGTAGCTAGAGTTAACGGTTTTGATGGATCACCTCCCTCCCTCGTGCGCACGATGAACGAGGACAGTATCGAGGCTACTATACCTACTGCAGCCACTACGAGCGGGATTAAAGCGAAGCTACTCCAGGAATATAAGCTGAAACCTCTGAGCTGTGTTGACGCTATGACCATAGTAGATATTATGGCGCCAACGTAGGACTCGAAGAGGTCAGCACCCATCCCCGCAACATCACCTACGTTATCACCTACGTTATCCGCTATCACACCGGGATTTCTGGGGTCGTCCTCAGGTATCCCAACCTCAACCTTACCCACGAGGTCGGAGCCTATGTCCGCTGCCTTAGTGTATATCCCGCCCCCTACTCTAGCGAATAACGCGACTGAGGAAGCTCCGAAGCTATAGCCTATTATATCGTTTATTGCTTCCGGAGTCTCTCCGTAGGCAATATATTGAAGAGCTATCAGCATGAGTCCTACACCAACAGTCATTAAGCCCATCACTAAACCACCGTTGAAAGCAAGTCTTAAAGCTCTGTTAAGTCCTTTTTCTTTAGCTAAGTTAGCTGTTCGTACGTTAGCGTTCACAGCTATCTTCATACCTACGAAACCCGCGGTGATTGAGGAAAGCGCTCCTAAAACATAGCTAATAGCCATCCTATACCATCCTAGAAGCACGAGCAGAACGACGATCACCACAGCGATGCCGGAAATAACCGTATACTGTTTTTTGAGGTAAGCGTTAGCACCCTCCTTTATATACTCGTGAATCTCTATCATCCTACCAGAGCCCGGAGGTTCTTTAACGACCTTATAAGAAGTCAGTAACGCGTAGATTATCGCTACCGCCGCAATACCTAAGACGACGAACTCGGTAAGCACTTCACACACCGAGAATACTATAGAGAAGCTTAACGCTTAAAAGCTTTATTTTGTTTTGTAAGTGATAAGTAGAGTCTACAGACTCAAGTAACTAATTGGGAGTTGTTGAGGTGAGGAGGAGGGATTGAGTACGCAATACGCGACCATATATACCAAGACAGGACTTGACGACATCTTAGCGACTGCGACGCTATCAATAGCTTTAGCTAGTAAGGGCGTTAAAACGTATGTGGAATTCGTTCCTCAAGTAATTAAAACCCCCGTCAAAATAGTTAGAAGCTACGCTATAGGCATAGTCCCCTCCCAGAACGTGAGCATATATAGCTCGATAGGTTTCCAGCTAATCCAAGAGAAAAGACTGGGTGTTGTCGTTAAGTATGATGACGTGGGGAAAGGCGAGATTTTAATGAGTCTTTCCGAGACGTACACATTGACTCAGGTAGTGTTGGAGTACGCCCAGACCTTAAACATCACGATAGATCCCCCGGAGCAACTCATTAAAGACGTAATATCATTAACTACTGGGAAACCAGCCGAAGCAAGCAAGATAGGTAAGGCACTAGCTAAGGCTATTAAAATGGATTACAGCTCGCCGGATTTCGTAAACGCTCTCTACGCATACTTCCTGCAAGTGTTGAGGACTAAATCATATAAATTGAGTCCCGAGATAGCTGAGAGAGCCGCAAAATATGATGAAGCCTTGAAATTAGTTGATGAACTACTGAAGAGCGATAATCTACTAAGTTACGGTCCTTTAAGAGTGGTGGTGATTTCACGTGGTTTTGAGAAACCCTTGATTCGCGATAACTACCGGTTACTGAAGCCTCTAGTCAACGACATACTGCTCAGACTATGTAAGGAGGATGGGATCGGTATGGCGGTTCTCGAGACGGACTTAGGGCATACCTTAAAGATATGTTTAGGTTCCAGGAAGATTAGCTTCGTAAACATAATATCCTCACTACCTAAAGAACTCTCAAGCGAGCTCAACGTGACTTTGAGGGGTAATCACGTACTAATAGCGTTTAAAAACCCGTCTAAGAGTTCCTTAGACGCTATCTTAAGTATAGTAGACTCTATAGCTACGGGCCTAGCACCCTTATTAACTACATCACCTAAAACTCAGTGAGTATTAGATGAGAGCCGTAGTTACGGGCGGGGCAGGCTTCATAGGCTCTCACGTAGCCGAGTATCTAGTTAATAAAGGCTATGAGGTAGTAGTTGTAGACAACCTAAGTTCCGGTAGCTTAGAAAACATCAGTCACTTAATTAGGAGCGGGAAGGTTAAGCTCTTAATCAAGGACTTAAAGATTTTCGATAATGAGTTGAGGGATGCTCTTAAGGAAGCAACCACTGTATACCACTTCGCAGCTAATCCTGAAGTAAGGATTTCGTTAACGGAGCCACGCACGCATTTCGAGGAGAATGTGTTAGTAACGTTCAACGTCCTTGAGGGTTGCAGACTAAACGATGTTGGCGAGGTAGTTTTCGCGAGTTCATCAACTGTTTATGGCGACGCCCAAATATTCCCTACCCCGGAAGAACACCCGACCAGACCCATATCTATTTACGGTGTGTCGAAGCTCTTGTCCGAGAACCTAATCACCGGATACAGTGATATTTACGGTGTGAGAGCCTTGATACTTAGGTTCGCTAATATAGTGGGACCCAGGCAAACCCATGGTGTCATCGTAGACTTCATCAAAAAGCTGAGGAAGAACCCTGACGTGCTTGAGATCTTGGGTGATGGAACACAAAAGAAGTCGTACCTCCACGTAAGCGACTTAATAGAAGGTATGAGCACGGCTTTAGAGTATTTAAGGAGTTCACGCAATAAGTATGAAGTTTTTAATGTAGGTAATGTGGACTGGATAACCGTTAAGGAAATAGCTGACTTAGTCGTTGAGGAGATGGGTCTCGGGGACGTCAAGTATGTCTACAACCCAGCAACACTTGATGGTAGGGGATGGGTTGGGGACGTCAAATTCATGTTACTTGACGTGAAGAAGTTGATGAGCTTAGGATGGAAACCGAAACTCACTTCGAAGGAAGCTTTAAGAGAAGCTATTAGATGGGTTAAGAGAAATCTCGAAAATGATTCTGCCACACTTAGAACGGGGATATGAAGTCGTCAGGTCTTGGCGGCTCGGGCTTTAAGCCTTTCCTTTGCCTTATCTTAGCTACTATATCCATTAACAGAGACTCCGGTACCGGTGCCCACCTACTGAACTCGGTGCCCCAGAAAGCTCTGCCGGCGGTTGCTGATCTCAGCTCATTAGCTAAGTCTAGCGACTCAGCTACCGGTATCTCAGCTATTACCCTGGAAGCGTTACTACTCAAAGTAATTACGTCAAGAACCTTACCTCTCTTCCTAGTTATGACTGAGATAGCTGAACTCATCAAGTCTACCGGAACCCTAATATCTATCTTCTGTATCGGCTCTAGAAGTGTAGGCCTAGATAGCAACATCCCGGCGTATATCGGGTTTCTGACGGCCGGGAATATCTGCGCTGGGCCTCTGTGCGCTGGATCTTCATGGACCACCGCGTCATGCAGAATAACCTTAACGCCTCTGACCCTCTCCATGCAGAGAGGCCCCTCACTCATCGCTAACCTAAAGCCTTGAATGATTGTGTCCTTAATCTCCCTCAAGTACTGAACGCCTGTGGTCTTGTCAACGAATACGTTAATGCCTTCATCTATTGCCCAGATCCTCTTCGCCTCGTCGTAGTCCCAGCCGGCTTGATCTCTTAGAATCCTAGCTACCTCCCTAGGATCCATGTTCTCGGTCACGGCTCCTTGCTGAATCAACGAGATGGTTTCCTCGTTGAGGGGCTCGACACTTATGTAGAACTTGTTGTGCTTATTAGGAGACTTACCTTCAAGGACTTGTGAGGACCCCCTTATGGTCTCCCTATACACGATTATCGGGGGAGTTGTGTCAACCTCTATACCGTAATTCTCTTTGAGTAACGTGAGGGTTATTTCTAGGTGGAGGGGGCCCATACCAGCTATTAAGTACTCCCCTGTCTCCTCGTTTATCTTAACTATTAAGTTAGGGTCTTCTATAGCCATCTTCCTCAGAGCGTCAATAAGTTTCGTTAAGTCTTGCGTTTTCTTAGGTTCTATAGCCATAGTGACGACCGGCTCTGTAACGTATCTTAGTCTTTCGAAGGGTGCGGCCATATCCTTGAACATTACGTTAACAGCTGTTTCCCCTGCTCTAGCTCTCTCAAGACCTAGGACAGCACCTATATTCCCTGCAACAACCTGATCTACCTGCTCTCTAAACGGACCCATGTAAAGCGATACTTGAAGAATCTTTTGCGGGGTTCTTGCGTTAACCAGCCAGACCTCCTCACCAGCCCTCAGTGTTCCTGACATTACTCTCCCGGTAGCCACGAATCCTGCGTGGGGATCTAGCCTCATGTCGTTAATCATGTATACTAGTGGTCCGTTAGGGTCTGCCTCAAGCATTGCTCTCCCAAGCTCGGTGTTTATATCTCCCTTCCATATCTTAGGTATCCTGTACTTCTGCGCTATTCTTGGGTTAGGGACGTGGGTAATCACGGCTTCAAGCAGGGTTTCATGCAATGGAGCTATTTTCTGAAACTCCTCGACAGCTTCCCTGCCTTTCTCGTAAGCTTTAATCAACTCCATTATGTTAGTTCCTTTCCTCTGAGCGTGCGGGACTGTCAAGCCTATCTTATCCTTCGCTGAACCGAATATTACCTGTCCCTTCGACGCATCCAAAACCCACTTATCCCTGAATTCTGGGTCAGCATTCTCTATAATCAGCCTGTTAACTTCCTTTATTATATCCACGAATCTTTTCTGTATCTCCTGCGGTGAGAGCTTCAACTCTTTTATCAACCTATCTATCTTGTTTATGAATAAGAGAGGCCTCACTCTCTCTTCCAAAGACTGCCTAAGCACGGTCTCCGTCTGGGTCATCACACCCTCAACAGCGTCGACCACGACTATCGCGCCGTCAAGAACACGTAAAGACCTAGTCACCTTACCTGAGAAGTCCACGTGTCCGGGGGTGTCAATCAAGTTTATGACGTACCCCTTACCACCCAACTCGTGATACAGGCTTATGTTAGCTGCCTTTACCGTAACACCTCTCTTCTGTTCCACGTCAAGGTAGTCCAGAGCCAGAGCCTCACCAGCAACTTTAGCGGAGATTATGCCAGCCGCCGCTAACAGCACGTCGGAGGTAGTGGTCTTGCCGTGATCCACGTGTGCAATTATACCTATGTTCCTCACGTGCTCCAAATCACTCATTATCTTCTGGATCTGCTCTACCGTCTTATACCTAGGCATACCTACTACCCACAAAAGTAACTTTAAGAAAGTTATAAGCTTAATCCTAACCTCCGGGGATGAAGCCGGGCGTGAACAACCTACTTACTTCTTGCTAATGAATCTATCTAGTGAGGTATTTGCAGCGTTCTGCGACCCTTCCTCAACCACTCTCTTAAATAACCTTGCCTTATCCTCGCTCATCCCCTCAACCCTAACGAGCTCCGTTACTTGCGCGTTCACCACCGCTTTCAAGCTACCGAACTTACGGAGCAGTCTCTCCGCTAAGGTAGGGCCTATCTTAGGGAATGAGGACAACACGTAGATCTGCCATGCTCTCAAATCACTTGTTTTAGGTTTCTTAACCTTCCTGTACGTGGGTAGGGAGACAGGAGCTTTCTTACCAGCTTTCTGTGTTTTCTCCGCAATATACTTTATTAACTCGGCGGTATGCCTGGAATTCCTCGTGTAGAGTATTGGAACGTTGAAGGATAAGACAGCGCTAACTAAGGCGGCTTCAATAGACTTAGGATTCTCGACGTACTTGTCTACATCGAGTAAGTCACCCTCTACTATCAAGACAGCTTTAAGGCCTTCCAGACTCCTCAACCTCTTTAACTGATCGAAAAACCTGCCCTCATAAACAGATTTAATTAAGTCATCTAACCTCTTCCTCTCCAGAACTATCAAGTCATTAACTACGTAATCGCCGACTTCTAAAACCTTAAAAATGACTGAGAGCCCCATGCTAGCCAAGTATTGAGGGATCTCAGACGATTTCTCACGTTCATCAACGTAAACCCTCATTTCAAGACCAACCCGAAAAATATTAGTTCACGGAATCATTAAAATTACTGCTAACTCAAACACTTATCAATCCACCTACCCTCCTCTAAAACGTTGACCCTCATGCCTAGCTTAACGAAGAATTGCTTTACTAGCCTCAACAACTCATTAACGTTCGCTTCATAATTTAAGAGGAGTCCTGCAGCACCTTCATGACCCCCGCCTGAACCACCGAGCTCTCTAGCGATGAACGTAACTAAATCAGACGCTATAGGGGATTTCAAGACTTCTATTATCTTCTGAGACGCTCTAACATAAACTCTTGTTTCACCAGATCTAAGTGAGATAGCTATCGCTACGTCAGCTCCAGATGCTATGAGGGTCTTCAGTACTGAAGCTTCGTGAGCACCCACACAAGTCAAAGCAAGTATAAAATCTTTGTCTAATTCGTAGAGCCCTGTTCTCGAGATACCCTTAAGAACAGCTATCTTCTCACTCCTATCAACCTCCACACCGGTCATGAGGGAGAGGGCTTCATAAAAACACTCACTACATAATTCGGTCAGGTAGTACAATGCTCGGAAGGTGGAGGGCTTAGCTAACCTCAAGTTTTTAGTATCGTATAGTATTCCAGTTATTAAGAGCGTGGCTAAGCGGGTATCCGGCTTTAAGGAAAGCATCTCCAACATCAACGCGATGATCTCACTGGTGGAAGCCATCTCCTTTAAGTGGATAGATAGCGAAGCGTTCTCAGCCAGCTCATTAGTTTCATGATGGTCTATGACCACGTAGTCGTGACCGCTCTCAACGTCCGGCACGAAAACCTGCGACTTACTTGAGGCGTCAACGTATACTATTAAATCACAAGAGGTTACCGTAGTTAGATCCTTCTCAAACCCTAAACTCTTGAGTATCTTGGTAGCGACTCTGTTAACTCCTTCAGGGAAGATAACGCCTGTCTTAACGTTGCTGATTAGCGATTCTGCGATAAACTTAGCTCCCAGAACTGAAGCTACGGCGTCGGGATCTGCGTCTCTATGAGTACAGAAACATATCGATGAGTAATTTCTTAGGGTGTCCACTAGCTTACGTGTTAGCTTCGTTAATTCCCCTACTCCCATATCTCCTAAGTAATTCATCTTCAAACGACTCCAGAACATTATCGATTACTTGATCTAATAAGACCTCTAATCCCGGGTCAGGAGCTTTAGGCCCCTCATACTCTAGCTCAATACCCACGTTAATCTGTCCTAAGTCGAGACTTAAGGTAATTATCACGTTGTAATCATCCGCTCGACTAGATATAGAGCTGAGAAACTTGCTTAATCTTTCCTCAATTAAAAAAACCAGTTCTCTGAGGTCTTCTTGAGTTACTCGACTTAAATCAAGACCTAAAGTCTTCACGTAGTTTTTGCTAACCACTCTTTCCCTCGCCCGGCACTATCCTATACTTCTCTAGTTCTTTCTTCACTGACTCAAACTGCTTCCTCAGCGATTCTTCAATCTTCTCAAAACTCTGAAGCCTTACCTCGAGCTCTTCCTTCTTCTCTTGAAGCTCTTTTATCGTAGAATCCCTATCCACCCTCACGAAAACGAACCCGGTATTCTTGTATACGGCCGTATCAGGCGAGACACTCTGAAGAATGCTTAGGGCTCTCTCAACGTCCTTCAGCTCCGAAGAAATCACTGTTTTCTGAGTTATCACTGAAGCTAGCTGAGACTCTATCTGCTGATACTTGAGTATTATCTGCTCAAGCTCGGGAGGTATTTTCTGAGCCATTCCATCGCCTCACATAGATAACGCCACACACTTTAAAAACTTCATTCCCAGCTGTCTCCCTGCAAGGAAGACTCAGCTAACGTGAGATTCCTTAAAGTCTCTAAAACCATGCTAACCAACCTTAATGAATTTGAGAAAGGAGGTATCAACGATCTTGGGTCAAAACCCCTGAAGACTAGCTTGAGTGCGCAATCAACTCGCACGACCTCGAATGAAACCCCTCTCAGCTTAAGACTACTCTCAGGTACTAGAGACTTGAAGAGCGCTTCACTAAGTGAGCAATTATCTAAGTCGAGCAACACTTCAACGAGGATTTCGCCGGTGCCGGAGCCGTACGTCATCAACCACAACACCTGATTAAGATTGCCTCAAAGATAAGTATATGTCTTTACCACGTTAAAAGCGGGTCCGCACACCCTTCCTGTGTTGGAGCAGTAGAAAACTACGGAAGCCATGTTCTCATCACCGGATACTTCGAGTACTACGGCGTCGGCAAGTCCTTCAGATTCCCCCACTAGCACCGGCCTGAAAATCTCTACTAAAACTTCACATACTCTCTGAGGGAATCCCTGAGGGACTTTACTGAAGTTAAGTGCGAGCTTCTTCACGTTGTAAGGTATTTGATGACCTCTAATCTCCCTAAGCAGTTTCAGGGAAGATATCAGTATTAGGTATTTCCTAATTAAGTCCTTAGCGCTCCCTAGAACTAGGTATGCGAACGCTGACGGGTTACCCTTCTTCTCTAAAACCATTAAGACACCGTATGAGGAATGAAGCCTCATTATCGTGGCTAGGTCCTCATACGTCGCCTTACCTCTGTTAAACTTGATTGAGTTAGGGATTACCTTAACGAGGTCGTTAACGAAACTCCTGGTTCTCCTAGAGGGCTCTCTGGAAGTAGTTATTAGTAGGCTACTCATAAAATGATTCCACTTACTGTTGGGCTTTCTGAGTCCCTACCTCTGTCGTAGGCGTGTATGCACCCCCAGCAAAAATAGTCTCGCACTTAGGGCATTGCCAGATCCCTACAGAAAGCCTCTTCATAGTCACCCTAGCTTTACAGAAAGGACACACGACCTCGGAGTATCTTTTCTCCATGATTTCCTTCCATTTCTTCCTCAAGGAAGAGCCGTACCTAGCTCCGAACCTTCCGGCAATGCCGGTGACCTTAAGCCTGCCCACGACCTCATCCCCTCACACAAAAACATTTAAAGATTTTAAGCGTTACTCTCAGGAGGCTTCTCTCCTTCGACTGAAGGAGTTCCCGTGGACTCAGCACTCGTAACTCCAGGTAACTTAACGGATTCGGCGATTTTCGCGAGTAACTCACCGCCCTTCTTTAAAGCTAGCTGAATAGCTTTCTCAACTTCCTGGAGTGTTAGATAGCCGTCACCGGACTTCTGCAACCCCGCTATAGAACCGTCCTCACCAACCCCCACTATCAACTTAGAAGTCACCACCTTCTCCTCCTCTATCGTGGGGTCAACTATTAACGAATCACCTAGTTTCCCTACGGTGACCGTCACGGCCTTCCTAGCCACGGGCAACGGGCCCGAGAACGAGGTCTTATCAACCTGTATTGATTCACTCTCCGAGACCGTGTACTTAGGGATTCTGGTGGTTAGTAGAGCCGCTAGAGTGGCTATGGCTGAGGCATCAACTAAGTTTCCTCCGTGATCTAAGACGTAAATATCTACCCACACAACCCAGGCCTTCCTCCCAGGTATTATGATTAGTTTGCCAGTATCGATAACACCGTACTCTCTTAACACCCTATCAATCACTCTAGCTAACTCAATAGCGTTCTCGTCAGGCGGCCCCGGCTCGAAAGCAGGTGATGCCGTAGGTACGAACTCCGCAGAAACAACTAAGACTCCCTCCTCCGGAGTATCAGGATACGGCGAGCCAAGCTCTATCTTCACGCCAACCAGTACTTGAGTATCCCCGAGCTTCACTAACGCAGAGCCATCCGCTTTAGGTAAGTAATTAGTGATTATCTTTACCTCTCTGAAGTCTTCTAAGCCCCTCCCGTCAGCCCTCACACCCTTCTTCGTTAGCGAGGATAGTGTTTCTGCCTTAAGCCTAGGTATTATCGAGTCTGGAGACGTAGGCGTTACAGACATCTCACTCCACCCTGACCAAGTACTTATTGCGTAAAGTCTCTTTCTGAAGCTTATATACCTCGTTAACCCCTTTAAGTGCTAAGTTCAGTGCTTGACTAAACTCTTGAGGCGATAAGACGCCGTTCAACTGCAGTAACGTAACCATGTTCAGCGAGGGAGCCATAGCTACCGGCATATCAGCCTCTCCGTAATTATCCTCAACCTGATCAATGTCTAGAACTAAGTACCCATCCACCTTACCCACAGCAACCGCCGCCACCAAATCCCTCATAGGTACGCCGGCATCGGCTAAAGCCAGTGAGGCTGCGTTGAGCGCGGCTGTCCTAGTTCCTCCGTCAGCGCTAATTACCTCTATGAATACGTCTATCGACGTTCTGGGGAACGCCTCACTCATCACCACAGGCTCTAGAGCCTCCCTGATCACCTTAGAGATCTCTATCTCCCTCCTAGAAGGTGCAGGATTCTTCCTCTCGTCAGTAGAGAAGGGCGCCATATGATACCTGCACCTAAGCACAGCTCGATGCGGCAACACCATGTACCGCTGAGGGGGTTCCCTAGGACCATACACAGCAGCTATAACCCTAGTCTTACCGAACTCGACGTACGCGGAACCACTAGCGTTGCTGAGAACGCCGACCTCCATCTTAACAGGCCTTAACTCATCTAACCTTCTACCATCGTGACGTATCCCGTCCTCACTCACTAACTTAGGCTTTTCTCTCCTCATTTCCTACTAAACCCCTCTTAACCTTTTCTACCAGAATAAATTCTTTTATACGATCCGTTAAACCGGATATGTGAGCCTCCTCATCGATCTTCCTAATCGCTCTAACGACGATTTCCTCATAACGCTTATCCTCACAAAGGACGAGAACCCTCCCGTTATTACCAATAACTAATTTACAGTTTGTTTCAGACTCGATCAGTGACTGCATGGAACCCTTCTTACCTATGAGTCTCGGGATTTTAACAGGACTTATCTCTACTAGAGCGCCGTCAACGACCTTACCGAATTCCTTACCCTTAGTAGAGATCACCGGGTTTCGGGTCCTGTCAAAGACCTCTACCTTACCTACGATGACGTCACCGACGTCTAGGAAATCCTTCAGGTTTTCCTTAGAAGGATTGATCGCTCTGCCAAGATAGTCGACCGCGTAGAGGATGCCTGGGAACGGCGCTCTTATATCTAGCTCCCAGTTAGTGAGCCCCACATCACTCACTATCCCTATCACAACATCACCTACTCTGGGATAGTAAGAACCCTTAAGCGGTATCACTTTAAGGCTCTTCTCCTGAGGGTTAAGCTCCAGTAACCCAACTATTGAGGAGTAGTAGGAGGTCCCTACCCTGTAGGCCGTTGTAGGCGTTAAGATCTTGTAATCGCCTTCAGCGAGCTTATCACCTGGAGTTACTAAAACCCTCTCCACTCTCTGCTCGGTCTGGGCACTCACCTCAAATCACCTTAACGCTTAATTCTACGTCCCCCTTAGTAATCCTATTCACAGAATCTATCACGTCATTCTGCATACCTGCCGGTATCTCTATCTCCATATAGAGTGAGCCGTCACTCAACCACTTCTCGTTCTTAACCTCACCTAATCTCCTTAAATCGCTGTACGCCTTACCGGCGGTCGCTGGGGGTACCTTAATCGTTATTAAGGCTCTAGCCACCTTTAATGGGAGCACCTTAGTTAGTTCCTTAATTATTTTAGATGCTTGCTCCTCCACAGTCTTATATAGATCTACTGAGATCTTCACTTCCTCCATGGCCTTCTCTATGCGTTGGGGAGGGATGGGGGTCTTAGTTTTCGGGTCTACGACTGACCTACTAATATAATTTATTATCAGCCTCCTCTTCTGCTCTAACAGCTTCCTCCTCTGCTCGGTAGTTAGCTGTAGCTCGCCCTTCTTTATCACGGTATCGGCAATGACTTTTATGTCCGTTGTACCAAAATTTTTCTGTAGTTCTTGTGGTGACGCCTTATCTCCTTTCTTAACGTCCTTATAGACTATATCCCCTACCAAAACCTCGCTTATGTCCTTTAATTCTCCTTCTCTATACTTGAGTGCCTTATCAGGGTTTACTAATATCTCGAATTTAGTGCCGCCCTTCTCTAGTCTGGCTATCACGTATTCTTTACTACTCACTTACTTACACCTGTCTTAAGTATGAAGTCAGCGGTTTCCTCATAAGTCAATTTCCTGAAGATCCCCTCCTCCAGAGTGACTAACCCTATCTCGATTAAGTCTGGCGAAAGACCTTCCTCAGTAGACGCTCTGAGAGCCTTCAAAGCTAACTCGACAGCGCCATCCCTGCTTAGATCTCTACTGTAGTTCTTCTCTAAGTACTCCATAGCTGGCTGCTCCCCAGATCCCACAGCTAGAGCTAAGTAAGCGAAGTAGTACCCGTTTATCTCAGTCTTAAAAACGTGTATACCCCTCTTATCCCTGCCCACGAAAATCAACGAGACTCCGAACGGTCTCACACCAGCGTGTTGGGTGTAGAGTTGCTTCACGTCGCACACGGACTTAACTACGTACTCCACGTCGGCCGGCTCGTCATATATGAACCTATAATTAAGTGCTTCCCTCCTAGCGTAATCTATTAATATCCTCCCGTCAGCGGCTAAGCCGGCGAAGGAAGCTCCCATATGAGAATCAACCAAGAATATCTTGTTTATCGAGGTCATGTCTATTAGCGACGATATCTTCCTCTTCTCAGCCACTAAGACACCGACCTTATCTGTTTTTAGAGCTACCGTAGTCCAGCCCTTCCTAACGTTTTCAGCCGCGTACTCAACTTGGTATAGCTTGCCGTCAGGTGAGAACACGGTTATCGCTCTATCATAGCCGAGAGCCGGTGGACCGAAAGCCATTTCCTAACCCCTTAACTCTTAATCACGTGAAATAATATAAACTTGACTTAAGGGGTGGGGGTTTAGAGAGGACATCTAACGACGTCGTGTGAGTAGGGGCATGAGGCGCATGTGGGGACATTACCCCAGCAATCGGATTCGTTGCTTGTCGTTATGGAGCAATACTCCCGCAAGCCACACTCAAAGCATGAAGGCATCTTAAAGAAATACACGTTCATCCTGAACTTAACGTATTCTGGCTTCCTCCATATGTCCAGCAGGTGCTCCTTAGTTAAGTCACCGAAAATCACTTCCTTAATAGTTCTAGTCACTGAAGCGAAGTTTGAAACCCACGAATGCGCGTACTGTATGCAGGGAGCTACGGAGCCGTCAAATCTTATGAAGCAAGCGTTCTTCGACACGAAGGGACAGTTTCTCTCCGCTGTGTGGTGGAAGTTTGGCAACGAGATCTTACCTCCTGAAGCGAAGACACGCCTCGCTAAATTATCCTTAAGCTCGTTAATCACGGCCGAGCACTCGGTCTCGCCATAGCATGAAAGCTTCCTCTCCAGCTCTTTAGTTAAAGGGATTACATTTGAGACCACTGCCTGGTTAGCACCCACCTTCTTAACGTACTCAGGTAGTTCAAGGAGGTCGTGAACGTTAAGCTTAGTTAGGGTGAACTGTAGGTAAATTTCAGGCTTGAAGGAATTGCTTGCGAGCTTAAGTTCCTTTAACCTGATGAGACCTTCAGAAACCCTCGAGAGAACACCACCCCTCCTTATCAGCTTGTAAACCTCCTCACTAACGCCGTCAACACTCACATATATCTCGTCAACACCGACCCGAAATAACCCATCGACGTAGTCTAACAACATGTATCCGTTAGTATTGAGCAATACCTTAAAACCTCTCTTCTTAGCTAAAGAAATAAAATCCATTATCTCCGGATGCGTGAGCGGCTCCCCCCATCCAGAGAATGAAATCTTCTCTATTCCTGAGACCTCAGCCTCCATGAGAACACGCTTGAAAACTTCGGCTTCCATGACCTTATTGATGTCGTGGTTCAGCATGCTCTTCCTGAAGCAGTGAATACAGTCATAGTTACAAGAAGTGGTTACCTCAATCATCACCTCTCTCGGGTTGCTCTCAATGTACTCGAGAAACCACTCACCAATTTTTTGTGTGTATGTCTTCACTAAACTCTCCCTCACCTAACCTATTTTAAGGTTTTTATGTATTAACGAATATACTCATTGAGAAATCTTTGTGTAACGCAGTTTTATTATTTCTTTATGAATTTCTTATGCAGTAAAAATTTATAAGTTTCTATTACGTATATCTTTATGCAGGTGTTCTCGGTGTTAGGAGGTTATATGGGTAGGTTAGCGAGAGTTGATCTTAGGACTGGTAAAGTAAGGTATGAGTTCCCTCCTGAGGACGTACTTAAGAAGTGGATCGGTGGTAGGGGACTGGGCGTCTACTTAGCTCTCAAGGAGATAGATCCTAAGGTTGACCCTCTATCCCCGGCTAATAAGGCTTACGTCATGACAGGACCTTTAACAGGGGTTTCAGGAGTTCCTACTTCCGGTAGGTGGTGTTCAGTAACTAAGGCCCCGCTAAATAACACCATACATGACGCTCAGAGCGGCGGTAAGTTCGGTCCTGAACTAAAGTTTGCTGGATTTGATGGCGTTATCTTAGAGGACGCTGCGGAAGACCCCGTCTACCTGTGGATACATGACGGGAAGGTAGATATTAGGTGTGCGAGGCATTTATGGGGTAAGGACGTGCACGCTACGACAGACCTTATTAAGGAGGAACTTAAGGCGGAGGTCGGTGACGAAGCTAAGAACATCAAGGTGTTAGCTATAGGTCCTGCTGGGGAGAACCTAGTGAGGATAGCGGCTTTATTGAACGATAAAAACAGAGCGGCTGGGAGGGGAGGCCACGGCGCTGTATGGGGTTCTAAGAAGATAAAAGCTATAGCTGCTTTAGGTCATGAGAAACCCAAGATCGCTAAACCAGAGCTTTTCAGGGAGGCAGTCATTGAAGCTATGGACAAACATAAGAAGAGTCCAGTGACCTCGGAGGCACTACCTAAGTATGGTACCGCGGTCTTGGTCAACATAATAAATAAGGCAGGGATTTACCCGACACGCAACTTCCAGACAGGTTACTTCCCCACAGCTGAGAAAACCAGCGGCGAGGTAATAGCCGAGAAATACATGGATTGGGAGAAATACAAAGAGGAGATTTGCTGGGGTTGCCCAATAGGCTGTGCTAGGTATACTAGAGTCACTAAATCCCCGTTTAGTGGTGAGGGCGGGGGTCCCGAGTACGAGACTGTATGGGCTTTCGGAGCTCAGACAGGGACAGACGACATAGAAGCTATAAGTAAGGCGAACTACCTATGCAACGAGTTAGGTTTGGACACTATATCGATGGGTCACACAATAGGTACGTTCATGGAGTTAGTTGAGAAGGGTAAGATACCGCCTGAATGTCTGAGAGGTCTTAACGCTAAGTGGGGTACGCCGGAAGCTATAGTGGAGCTGGTGTGGCGTACTGCTTATAGGTCTGGCGTAGGTGATGACTTAGCTGAGGGCGCTTTAAGACTTGCTACCAAGTACGGAGCACCTGAATTAGCTATGGTTGTTAGGGGCCAGGAACTACCCGCTTACGACCCGAGAGGGGTTCAAGGACACGGACTAGCTTACGCCACGAGTAACAGAGGAGGTTGCCACCTCAGGGCATACCTGATATCTCCTGAGGTCTTAGGAGTCCCGGAGCTGGTTGACAGGTTCTCGACTAAGGGTAAGGCAGCGTTAGTAAAGCACTTCCAGGATATCTTTGCCGTCATAGACTCATTAGTTCTCTGCAAGTTCAGCTCGTTCGCGATATGGTCCGACGACTACGCTAAATTACTGAGCGCCGTGACCGGGGCTGACTTCACGGGCAAGGATCTGGAGAAGATAGGTGAGAGAATATACAACGCTGAGAGAGCCTTTAACGTGCTCTCATTCGGTGACGGCAGAGCTTACGATACACTACCTAAGAGACTTCTGGAGGAACCCATGCCTGAAGGACCCAGCAAAGGATACGTGGTTAAGCTACATGAAATGCTCGACGAATACTACAGTCTGAGAGGATGGATAGATGGACGCCCAACCAAAGCAAAACTAGAAGAACTAGACCTTAAATGGGTTGCTTACAGACTTGAGGAGGAAAAGCTCTTACCGGGCTGACTAACCTGGTAAAAAGATAATTAAGTTTTTATTAAATTGAATACTTGCTTTATAATAAATGTTAAAACTTTCTCCCGGTACTAGCAGTATTAAGAAAGTATTGCTACGGCAAGACCTAGTAGAGCGAGTGTATAACAGTACTTCCACAGGAATCTCACGCCTTGATCTGGTCTAAACCTAGGCATTGAGTTATCAATTACCGTGATGAGGGTTAACAAGACCACGTACTTAATCAACACTACGATAGTACTGGCGAGCCAGCTACCTGGTTCCGCAGGCCAGACACCACCTAAGAATAGCATAACGTATATTAACGGAAATACTATCTTCTCCAAGAACTTAAGGAAGAACCCCATAGCTAGCCTGGGTCCGCCTAACTCCGTGAAGAGCCCCCAGTAAAGCTCTGTCTCGGCTTCAGGAAAATCAAAAGGTTTAATCATTAAAACAGCCATAAGGCTTAAGAAACCCGCTACTGATGAGATCGCCATAGCTATTGCTGAGGTGAGGGAAACGGTCCATAATCGATGGGATACTGTGGAGGTCAGGTAAGTACTGAAGTATGTGTTGAAGTACTTAGCCGCCAATATCACTGGAACTAAGTGTGTCGCTATATACGCTGGATCCGCAGATATTAGGAGAGCTAAGTATCTCCCGGAAGCAATACTTGAATACGGGTTAGGAGCTGAGAGCGCTAAATACGCTAACGCGAAAGGAGCTAAGAGTATAGCATAAGCTATTATTAGGAAGTCGTAGGGTGCGTGGATAGGGGTTATGGCTAGCGGCGTAACCAAACTCAATGAGATTAAACTACCTATCGCTAAAACAATCGCCGCGAGTGGTGAGTATTTCAAGCCATACTTATTAACCACATCCTCTTTCGATAAGAGTTTAATGAAATCAGCTAAAGGCTGTAAAATCCCTGTAGGTCCTGTTCGCGTTGGTCCTCTCCTAAACTGAATCCTCCCACTTATTTTCCTCACGTACCACTGAGTGAGAATGACCAATAGAATCATGGTTAGGAGTCCCGGATATATCAGAGCTTGGAGAATAAGCGTTAGTAAACTCACGATCACCACCTCATAATCAATGATAAGAAAGCTAGGATAGTTAACAGAATAAATGCGTAGAAGTACCAATCACCCACTAAAGCTTCTGAGGCTCTCTTTAATGAGGCTGAAGCCTGTTTCCAAGCCCGAGACAGTATCTCTACAACTAAATCCGTCACGGAAGGGAAGCTAACGTTATTAACTAACCAACCACCTAAGACAGGGTAATACTTAACCTCATCAGACCTATCCTCTACTGCCTTCCCGCCAAATCTCTGAAACATCTCATAGAACACTAAATACACCACAAGTCCTAAAAGGCTTGAAAACCCGACGAGTACCAGCAGGAAATCACTTGAACTTAACTCAACACCCAACATTACGTCACCTCTCAAAAACTAGCTTAGCCCAGTGCTCGAATTCCTCAGATACTTTTTTCTTAACTTCAGAATCTTCAAAGACGTCCGCGAAAAGCCAGTGAACATACATGGACTTACTGCCCTCGTCCACGTCGAGGACAACGGTACCTGGAGTGTTAGTTATGGAGTTAGCTACCATTACCACGGAATACTCACTCCTTAACTCGTAAGGCACTCTAACTATGGCTGGATTAAGCCGTGGTTTAGATGACAGTATAGCTCTCACGACATTCCAGTGAGCTACGGCTTCCACTATAGTGAAATACCTGAAGATGTAAGCCACTAGAGTAGCAAACCTGACTGCCGACAACTTCCTGGGTTCGCTAATCAAGTCTTTTGAGAAAATCTGCGACACGATTAAAGCTACTGCAGCACCTACCAAGAACTCGGTGATGGAGAAGACTCCTGTATAGAGTAGGTATACAAGCAAGAGAATTAGTGCCGTCATGGCGGTATTAATGAATCTACTCATCAAGCTCACCTACCTCGAGCTTACTAAGGTTTTGAGTCCCGAAGAGTTCTGCCGCTTTTATTGAGATAGTTGCTAAGAATAGCATGACCGCCAATCCTATGACTATCGCCGTCACTATGAGCACCTGAGGTATCGGGTCAACGGCCGATGACGCGAAATCTCTTAACTCAGCTTCTGTAGGGAAAGTAAAACCTTCTAAAACGCCGCCGAAGAAGACTGGTGGTTGGGTGGCTAGGATTCTATATCCTAGAAGAACCGCTAACATCTCGATAGCGTCGGAGTATATGGTGAGCATAATGAGCTTCTTAATCATGTGAGGCCTACACACCATTCCGCAAAGACCTACGGCCGCAGTCCCTAAAACCATGAAGAGTATGTAGTACCAGAGAAACTCCTCGATACTCATTTCTCCTCCCTCTCAACGACAGAGTCTAGGATTATGAGAGATAGGGTGAACCCAGCGCTCACGGCTACGAACTCAAGTATGTTGAGGAATATTAGGGTTCCAGAAAATAGGAGTGTTCCCCAGGGTAAGTGAATGAGGTAAGGAAATCCGGCCTCTGCGTGGGTTTTAGGCAGGTTCATGAAGATATAGCCTGTATAGCCTCCCAACATACCTGCTAGTACCGAAGTAATTCCTACGAGAGCTACGCCTAGTAAGGCTAAGGACCTAACAGAAAGAAGACTCTCCTTACTCAGACCTAACTCAGCAAGCTTACTACTACCCAACGCGAGAATCATTATTAAAGGTCCGACCACGAAGATAGCGCCTCCCTGAAATCCTCCACCTGGCGTGAGATGTCCGTGGATAGCGACTGAAGCTGCCACGACCACTATCAGCGGGGTCACTAACTTAGCCACTACTCGCGTTATGATAGTAGACTCTTCACGGGCCCTTGCTAAGTCATGCTTCCCCTCAAGAACGTAGAGAGCTCCCACAATAGCTAAAAAGAGAACGGTGGTCTCATAAAATGTGTCGATCCCTCTATGATCCCATAACACGCTAGTGACTATTTCGGGCGAGGCACTAAATATGCTGGAATTCAGGTTCGGTATGTTCGTGAGGAATTTCATAGCTAGTTGCGTATTCTCTGCTATTAGCGGGTTAGTTAGACCTGATTTAACGATTACGAGAGTCATTAAGACTACTAAAGAGCTAGTTATGAAGGCTGTTAAACCCAGCCTATTCCTCATATCTCTCACCCTTCCTTAACGCGTATATTAGGATAACTGAGTTAACTCCGAGTCCTATAGCTATGTAAGCTATGAGCAGGTCCGGAGCTAGGAATACGAGCAGGAGTAGGGCGAAGAACACAGACTCAACTCCGGATAGAACTATAGCTTTCAGTAAGTCTCTCTCTAGCATAGCGATTATTGAGGCGATTAAAGCCAGCGTAGCTCCTACGGCTCCCAGCAATAACGGTATGTGGATCATTTTTTATCAACCTCCGCGAGCTTATCTACTACGATAGGTTTCGGTCTTACCTCACCGGACTTATATGCGGCTCTTGCGAGAATATGTGTTCCTGCCGGAGAGATTAAGGCTATTATGGCGGCACTAACTAACGAGACTCCGGCAACGTAAAACTTAAAGGTTGGCGGGGTGTCAAGCGATAGTGATATGAGTGCTATGCCTATTAGGGGATACACAGAACCTCCTATAGTCCCTACGGTAGCTGCGTGTAGTCTTAGAAAGAAATTATTGAACTTGTTAATTCCTACGGCGGCTACGACATCTAAGATACCGCCGAGCACTACTAATAGGCAACCAAGCCAGAAGAGGATTACGTCCATCACTTCCTACCACCCTTAACCTTAACTAAATACTTAGCTACCGCGATGTCTAGTAGGAAAACCCATGAAGCCAGAGGTATCACTCCTATAGCTAGGTAGGGGTTTTCGTAGTATAGCGTAACGAGCATGAATATAACAACTAAGTCGACTACTAAGGTATCGAGAGCCAGTACTACGTCAGGTACGGTGGGACCTCTAAACACTCTGTACGTGTAAAGAATCATGGCTGAAGAGAAGAGTGTGAGAGCGATAGGTAACACGTAATCTAATGCTTCAGGAGCTACCAATCCCCGCCACCCCCTAACTTAGCCTTACTTTCCTCAGGAGCCTTAAACTTATCCTTAGTTATGGTTATCCTGGCTTGAGCTCCTTCCGGAATCTTAGAGAGATCTATCGGGTAGTAAATTGTGTTACTTTTATCCTTAGTGTATAGTTCGAAACCAGTTAAGTCTGTCATAGAGAGAGCACTGAAAGGACAGTACTCAACACAGAGTCCGCAGAAAGTGCATTTATGAAGGTCTATTCTAGGAAATCTACTACGCTTATTTTGAGGCCAGTTACCCTCAATAAACACCATATCTATCGAGTTTGCTGGACAGACTGCTTGACACATACTGCAACCAGTGCACTTACTCATATCAAGTACGTGCCTCCCTCTAGTATTCTCTAACTTGAGGGGCGGCTGTGATTCAGGGACTAACCTCGTGTAAGGCTTTCTGAGGAGATACTTGATAACCTTACCGATAGTGGACGCAGCCATCCCAATCACCTATCTATGTCTGGCGGGCAAGGATCTAGAGATTTAACTATTACTGGGAAGTCAGCGATCGTTACTTCCTCATTTTTAACTATATGTTTAAGAACTGTAGTAAGTAGCGGCAGGGAGACGCTCCTTAACCTAACCCTATAGGGTTTCCTACCACCTTGACCTGTGAAATGTACTACGTACTTGTCATCCACCCGTTCAGCTTTCATGACGCCCATACTAATCACGTGAATCATGTACTCCCCTCTCGCGGACTCAACTCTTGAGACCCCTACTCCAGCAGGAGCTGTGAGAGGGAGTTTAACCCTGTATGGGGCACCAGGCTTAACCTCCTCTACCGACTGCCTTATTATGTTAAGGCTTTCGTGAATCTCTTTAAACCTAATTACGGACCTCTCGTAAGAGTCGCCATTCTCGCCTACAGGAACGTTAAACTTTACTTTATCGTAGTTCTCGTAGGGTACCGCCTTACGTATATCATAAGGCATACCCCCAGCCCTCAGCGAGGGACCCGTAACTCCTAATCTGATAGCGTCCTCCGCTTTTAGAATACCGATATTCTTAGTTCTTGCTTTGAAAACCGGATTTCTAAGCAGAGCCTCCTCAATATCCTCTACTATATCCTCTACTTTATTAGCTAAATTAAGAGTCGTATCTCTAAAGTCCTGAGGCACGTCCCACCTAATCCCTCCCGGAACCGAGAAACTGTGGTATATCCTGTGCCCTGTCACCCTAGCAAACCACTTAAGTATTTCCTCCCTAGCAGCTATAGCCCAGTAACCGATTGTTCTTAAGCCCACACCACCCGACATGAAGTTCACCCAGAATAGGTGTGATGCTACTCTAGAAAACTCGGCCATTATCATCCTTACGTACTTAGCTTTCTCAGGTACCTCAGCCTTGAAGATCTTATCCACGGCTTCCGCGTAAGCTATCTCCAAGTTATCTGGATCTTCCACGCAGAATCTATAACACATAACTATGTTCATCTCCCAAGTTCTATTCTCCATCATCTTCTCAAAACCCCTGAAGAGGAAGCCGGGAATTAACTCAACATCGACTACTCTCTCCCCCTCTAACCAAATCTTAAAGCCTACATTACCCGGAACACCAGGGTGTTGAGGGCCAAAGAATAACTCCACTTGCTTAGTAGTTTTAGATTGCTCACCTGCCATACCTGTACCCCCCGTAATGTGTTTTAACCACCCACTCAGCCGTGTCAACGTCTTTCCTTAGCGGTGGGGGTCCCTCCCAATTACCTTCAAGTATCCACTTACTCAGGTCTGGATGACCCTCAAAAACCACACCCATCATCTCATGAACTTCTTTCTCGACGTAGAATGCTAAGGGATAGATATCATGCACACTACGTATTATAGGGTCTTTCCTCTTGACGTATGTTTTAACCCATTTCTGCTCCCCACTCTCTGGCTTCTCGACTATATAGTAGAGTTCTATGACACCATGCATAGGTAAATCCACGGTGTTTATGTTGATGAAAAGTTTGAAACCATCCTTCATGAGTCTGGTTAGGGCTTCCCTCAACCTCTCCTTATCCACGGTGGTCACACATATCTTCAGATCACTCAAGTACTCAATACATTCATCAAACCTGTCTTCAAAGTAGTAGTCAACTAACTCACTACTGCTCCTCAACTTTTCCTCGTACTCTCTAGCCCATCTCCTCTCCTCTTCCTCCCAGTTCTTTATCTTCTCAAACGCTTCTTTAACTAGGTCATCGCCTTTATCATTAACGGATCTCTCACTTATTCTTTCATATATATCCGTGATTAAGCGTGTCCAGTCATCGGGGGAGGGCATACAGCCAGGGACCCAGCCTTCGACCTTAACGAACTCGTCAAATCGTTTATATGTGGAGAATGAGTCCCAGTATAATCCTCCTGTGGCTGCGCAGTTACATCCGGCGACCGAGTACTTAGGGTTGCTCATCTGCCTATACATGTTAAGAAATAGCTTAACGCTCTTCTTAGTTAGGTACCCCATAGCGGCGTAGAAGTCTGCTTGCCTAGGTGAGGGAACCGGCATGTAGCCGTATCTTTCCCAATCAAGAGGTGACATCACTAGCGGCGGGAACTCTACCGCACCACAAGCTGAGCAGTAATGAATCATCCATAAAGACTTAGAACGTGACCACTTAATTATCTTCTCTATGAGAGCTGACATAATCTCACCCACTACTCAGGAGCTTAATCACCTCATTGATGTACTCCATACGACCTGCTAAGAAAGAATTAGCTACTCTTCGAATCACTTCGTTCTCCACTGACGTGTAAGTAAGTCCTAAAACTATCGTAGCGATCCCTAAAATCCCTATAAGAACACTCAAATACTTAGGAGATTTCATGACGCTCTCTCCAGGAGTTAAGTAGGTTGTCTGCACGACCTTTAAGAAGCCCGCTAACGCTAGCAGGGAACCTAATAACATTACAACCAGCGCGAGGGCATAGTATATAGATCCACTACCCATTACCTCAGCTAAGACGAGTTCGTAAAGTCTGAACTTAGCTTGGAAAAGTATCGTAGGAGGTATTCCAACGACAGCTACCGAAGCTATTAAGAATCCAAAAAATAGTGGTGGATCCCCTCTGAAAGAACCGCTCAAGTCTTTAAGGCGGCTTCGCCCGCTTGAGCGCACTAACCAGCCAGCACTCAAGAAAAGGGTAGGCTTGACCACCGCGTGCGCTAGTACGTAAGCTAAAGCTGTCGTAATCCCCTCACTCCCTAAAGATAGTGCTAAGGAAATATACCCCACATCTAAAATAACACTATACGACACTATCTTCATGAGTTCGTCGGAGTAAAGCATGCCGAAACCCCCCACAAGTATTGTTAGGAGTCCCAACACGCTTAAGACGTAGACAGCCTCAATAGTTAAACCGCCTAACACGATATAATATAGTCTAATCAAAACGTAAAAAGCTACGCCCTCAGATAAGGCAGCCATTAACGCAGCTATCGGAATCGGGGAACTTGAGTACGCGTCAGGTAACCAAAAATGTAGCGGTGTTACGGCAGCTTCAGCTATGAGAGACCATAAAGCTATATTCAGTATCAACTCCAGCGTGCTCCTAGGCTCTGTAACCCTCCCCATGCTCTCCATCAAGCCTACAACTACAGCGCCTCCCTGACCTATGTTTAGTGACCCGATTGAGAAGTAGTAGAGAACCGAAGCTAAGAAGAAGAACATTCCCGCGGCGGCACCGATCATCGCGTACTTAAACGACGCTCTGATAGAGTCTCTAGTCCTAAGCGAGGAAATCAAGACGTAGCTAGCTACTAACGTGACCTCCATCATAACGAATAAATTAAATATATCACCAGTTAGTATAATCCCCAACAAACCTGACTCCAGTCCTAGAACAAAGGCGTAGTAATATTCCTCATCATCCATGAAGAACTTAGATAGCGGGGTTATGATCACGAAGAGCACAGACGTCACTAAGGCCATGAACACGCCGGCGTGATCGACTACATACGTAATACCTACCGGGGGAGGGAAACCGGAAAACGTGTAAGTAATTACTTGAGTGTCTTCCCATATACTGATGAAGGTACTTAACACTAGAACGAGGACTACTAACTGCAAAAACGTGGTAAAAAACCTGGCTAAGTTCTTAGAAGGCTTTAAGAGCGATAAGAGGGGTATAGTGAAAGCTCCCAGGATCAGAAGATAAGGAGCCGCAGCTATTGGTAAGGCCTCGCCAGAGCCCTGCACTCACACACCCGATATATGTCTAAAGACTAAGTTTTTAAGTATTAACAGAGAAAACGTTTTAACAAAGAAAATGTCTAAGAACGCCGAGGAGGTTTTTAGATTTTAGTAAAAGATGTAATTCGGGGGTCTGGGCTTCATTGGGGTTTATATGAGTTTATATGAACCCCTCTGCCCTTGGCTTCATCGCTCTCGGAGCCCTCTTTCATCGGGATCCATGTCAC
>Ga0209183_1000044_pt1 | contig 58686 bp, 66 predicted proteins | sample LHCtaG_2_FD_184120 | JGI IMG/M metagenome (GOLD analysis project Ga0209183, IMG submission 184120) | Hot spring microbial communities from Little Hot Creek, USA to study Microbial Dark Matter (Phase II) - LHC4sed_replicate (SPAdes)... | ecosystem: Environmental > Aquatic > Thermal springs > Hot... | reverse complement strand
AATAGGGTCGCTACCTTCGCGGCCGCGCCGAGGGCCTCCGCCACCGTGTCCCTTATGTCCTTGGGGCCTAGGACGCAACCGCAGACGAAGATCCCGGGGACCTGCGATTCGACGGGGTCCACTTTTTGATGCTTCTCCACGGCGAAGCCGTACTCGTCGACTGGCAACTTCATCTTCTCCGCGAGCTCCTTCAAATCGCGCGGCGGGACTATCGGCACTGCTAGAGCCACCATGTCGTACTCCTCCTCCCTGACCTCGCTGGTGAGCGTGTCCTCGGCCCGGACCACCAGCCTACCGTTTTTGCCCTTGTATATCTCGGCCACCCTACCGCGTATGAATATGACCCCCGCCTCCTGAGCCTTCCAGTAGAGGTCTTCGTAGCCCTTCCCAGCAGCTCTGATGTCTATGTAGTAGACCGTCACGTCGAGCCCGAAAGCGGTCTCCAGGATGTAGGCGAGCTTCACGGAGTACATGCAACATATCCTACTGCAGTAGGGCACGTGGTTCTTGTCCCTCGATCCAGCGCACAGTGCTAACGCTATCCTGCGCACTTCACCCCCGTCGGCCCTCTTTAGCTGTCCGCCAGTCGGTCCGCTCTTCGATATCATCCTCTCCAAGGCCATCATCGTTATCACGTCCTTGTAGACGCCGTACCCGTAGTTTTCGAGCTTCCTCGCGTCATACAGGTCGTAGCCCGGCGCCAGTATTATCGCTCCGACGTCGAGGTCAATGGTCTTGCTGGCCTCCTTCAGATCTATGGCCTTCGTCGGACAGATTTTTTCACACTCACCGCACATGGTGCAAGAGCCGAAGTCTATGACATAGGCCGGGGGTACCGCTTCTGGGTACGCCAAGTATATGGCCTTCCTAGTCGAGAGGCCTTCATTAAACTCGTCTGGGACCTCCACTGGGCACACCTTCGCGCACTCACCACACGCCGTGCACTTCTTCGTGTCGACCCCCCTTGGCCTCACGCGCACTCGGACCCTGTAGTTGCCAGCATGGCCGCTAACCTCTTGCACTTCAGCATGGGTCAGCAAGTCTATGTTTGGATGTCCCCAAACGGCGTCCATCCTGGGCTTCAGGAGGCTCTGAGCGTCGTCGAGCGTCGGGAACACTTTCGCGAGCTTGGCCATGTTACCGCCGATCGCGGGCCTCTTTTCAACGAGGTGCACCTTGATACCCATATTTGCGAGCTCGAGGGCTGCTGTTATTCCCGCAATACCTCCTCCGATAACTAGAACCTCTCCCTTGACCGACTCCGAGGCGCACGCCATCGAGCCTTCTCCTCCAACTACCTTGAAGCGTTTAAGACTCTCCAGCAGATCCTGTTTTAAATTTTAGGCTACCTAGTCTATCGAAGTCGCAAGGAAAAGTTTTAAAATTCATCACCTCACCCTCTACTCTGGGCCCTTGATCACGTTGAGGAGGCCTTGGTGATGAGCCTGAGCCCTCAAGAGATCGTGCAAAAGAACAACCTTTTGCAGTGCATTCAATGCGGTATTTGCACGGGTAGCTGCCCCATAACCATCAAAGCGCCCCTCAACATCAGGAGGTACATGCGCGAAGTTGCCGTTTTAGGGAGGCTCGAGATCCGCCATCAAAATGAGCTTTGGGGCTGCACCACGTGCGCAACTTGCGCTTCTCGTTGCCCCAAACAGCTAAAGCCTTACGAGTTTTTAGTCGACGTGAGGAGCATAGTTGTTGAGAAAGGAGAGATAGCCCCAACTGTCAGGGACGCCCTCGAGAGCGTGTATTTAAATGGAAATCCCTGGGGGAGGGCCCGCGGAAAGCGGATCGACTGGGCCCGTGACTTGAGCGTAAAGCACGTCTCTCAAGGGGCCGACGTCCTGTACTTCGTCGGGTGCACTACCTCCTACGACCCGAGGGTCCAGAGCGTCGCCAAGAGCTTGGCGAAGTGCTTCGATGTTGCTGGCGTGGACTTCGGGACCTTGGGCGAAGAAGAGAATTGCTGTGGAAGCGAGGTCTATCACGTAGGCGAAAAGGGGCTCTTCGAGTTCCTCGTCGAGGAGAATACGAAGTTGTTTAATGGGTACGGCGTTAAGAAAATAGTGACGAATTGCCCCCACGGCTTCGACGTTTTCAAGAACAAATATCCCTCATCGGACCTCGAGGTGTGGCACCACAGTCAATTCCTGGCGAAGCTGATCGACGAAGGGAGGCTTGTCCCGTCGAAAAGGATGGAGAAGAAGGTCATTTACCACGACCCCTGCTACCTAGGCAAACGAAACAAGGTATTCGACGAGCCTAGGAAGGTCATAGAGAGCATAAAAGGGGTCACGCTCTTGGAATTCGACAGATCTAGGGGCAGGAGCTTGTGTTGTGAGGGTGGCGGGGGGAGGATGTGGTTCGACGTCCCAGGGCCGCGCCTCGCAGAATTTCGAGTCAAGGAGGCCGTAGAGGTGGGGGCCGACATAATAGCAGTGGCCTGCCCCTTCTGCATGCTCACGATGGAAGACGCCGTCAAGACCACCGGATATGAAGAGAAGATTCAGGTGATGGACATCGCTGAGCTATTGTCCTTAGCCCTATAGCGTGCTGTGTTCGTACTTGAGGATCCTCGATCCTTCAAGGCCGATCCTCGTTAAAGATTAAGGTTTTAAGAAGTGGGCTAGGGCTTGTCTCTGAGCGGCTGAGCGGCCAAGAAAGAAGTTGTTAAGGAAAAAATAAGATGGAAGACTATTGAAAGTTTACGCTTTGCCCCCGCGCAACTCGACGATTTTCTTCTTCAACGCTGGCACTATCTTGAAGAGGTCTTCTACGACCCCAAAGTCGGCGTGGCCGAATATCGGCGCGTTGGGGTCTTTGTTCACTGCTATCACGAGCTCAGCGCCCTTAATTCCGACTAAGTGCTGGAAGGCACCGCTTATGCCAAGGGCTAAGTACACCTTGGGCTTGATCGACTTGCCCGACTGGCCTATTTGCCTGTCGGAGGGCATCCAGCCCTTGTCGACTATCGGTCTCGAGCAACCGACCACGGCACTGAGCATCTGAGCTAGTTCCTCGACCATCGGTATGTTACTTTTGTCCTTTATGCCTCTGCCTATGCCTATTACCAGAGGAGCCGCCGTGATGTCGACCGCGCCGGGCGGTGGAGTCACAAGCTCTATGAAGCGTTTCTTGACCTCTGCTGGAGGCTGGTAGGGAAGTTCCACTAGCTGGCCGTTTATCGGACGCGGCGGCTTTTGAGCTTTAAAAGCAGCTTGGCGGATGGTCAATATGTAGTTCTTAGCCTTCTTGACTATTACCCTTGCATTTATCTTCCCGCCATACATTTGGCGTATAACCACGAGGGTGTCGCCTTCGAAGTCCACGCCTATACAATCAGTTACTAGCGGTATGTTCAGGGCCGCTGCGAGCCTTGGGGCCAGGTCCATGCCTATTGACGAGTGGCCTATCATCGTTAGTAGGGGGTCTTCTTGCTTAATTAGTTGCGTGAGAACGCTCTGATAGTGGTCCGAGACGAAGTTCTCTAGGACGTCGTGCTCCACGACGAAGACCTTGTCGGCGTACTCGGCTAGCGGCTTTGCCAGTTCCTTTATGTTCTTGCCAAGTATCGCTACCGACAGAGCGGTGTTCAGCTTGTCGGCCAGCTCCCTTCCCTTGGACAGCATCTCAAATGTTACGTCCCTCAACTGCTGTTGCCTGTGCTCGGCCAAGACTAATATGCCGGCCATTTAGAACAGCCCCCTCGACCTTAGTACTTCCAAGATCCTGAGGGCGACCTCTTCCGGGCCACCCTTAAGGAACTGACAGACCTTCTCCGCAGGCGGTACGAAGAGCTTGTCTATCACGGTCCAAGATCCTGCAACACCGACCTCGCTTTCATCTAGGCCTATATCCTTCAGGCCCAAGACTTTTATCTCCTTCTGCATGGCCCTGCGTATCCCGAGTATCGAGACGTACCTCGGCTCGTTTATGCCCGTCTGGACTGCGAAGAGGGCTGGCAAGTCCACCTCCACGACCTCGATCAGGCCCCCCTCGAGCTCTCGGTGGACTACGGCCTTGCTCTTGTCCTTAATCTCGAGCTTCTTTACCATGGTCGCATGTGGGATGTTGAGCAGCTCTGCCAGTACCGGGCCCACGACGGCGCTTCCATCGTCCTCGGTTTGGACGCCAGTCAGTATGAGGTCGAACTTCATGTTCTTTATCACCTTGGATAGGGCCTTGGCGACGACGTAAGGGTCAGAGCCAGCCAGCTTGGGGTCGTAAATTCTTATCGCTTGGTCAGCCCCTCGCGCGAGACACTTTCGCAAAGTGCTGTTGGCCTCCTCGGGCCCCACAGTTATGACGGTCACGGTGCCGCCGAGCCTCTCCTTTATGCGCACCGCCTCCTCAACCGCGTAGTCGTCCCACTCATTGATGTCATAGACCAAGCCTTGCTTCTCGATGTCCTTACCCGTAGCGTCTATCCTCACTTCAGCCTCGGCACATTTCGGAACGTGCTTTACGCAGACTATTATGTTCATCTCTCATCGCCTTTAGAAGTCTTTAAGGTCGATATAGTCTCGCACGAGGCCACTTTATAAGTCTTCATCAGCCAACTACTTGCGGGCCACGCTTTGCAGAATAGCCACCAATTTGACGGCGACCTTTAGAAGAATGCCGCTTTACCCCTAGAGGGCCGCGAAGAAAGAGCTCGCAATTACTTTCTTCACCACCTCGACCGCATTGTCACTCACGACCTGATAAATCGCCTTGCCCTTCACCAGCTTTCTATCTACGAGCCCAAGCCTGACTAAGAAGTTTAAATGGGCCAAGGTCTCTCCAAAAGCAAGCCACCTGTAAAAAATCGACGTGCGCCACCACGAAGGATGTTGTGTTTTCCATTTCACTTTCGACGAGACCCAATACGCATCGCCGCTCTGAACCTTCAATATCTTTATGATTTGGAGAAGCCTCTCCTCGTGGTGATCCACGAGCTCCCGCACCCTCCTCTTAAGGTCTTTGAGGGGCCTACCATGTCCTGGAAGCACTATGGCGAGATCTAGCTCGCATAACCTCTTGAGACTTAGGAGGTATGCGCTTAGAGCGTCCTCTTCATAGCTCCACGACGATATGTTCGGAGTTATGTCCCTTAAGACATGATCTCCGCTAAATAAGATCCCTTTATTTTGATCGTAAAGGCAGATGTGTCCTTGCGTATGACCCGGCGTTTCAATGCATTTGAGCTTGTAGTGGCCGAGCTCCAAGACCTCTCCATCTCTTAAGGGCACTAGCTCTGGAGCGTCCTTGAAGCGAGTCACTAACATTAGCCTGACAACGCTCTTTGCCAAGCACTCTGGGAAGCCGTTTTCTACGGCGAAGGCTAGCACCTCTCTCGCCCGGTCCTCACTTGACATCAACGTCCTCAACTCGTTATGGCCTATGTAGACTTTGGAAGCGGTCGCGAGCTTTCGTGTTGCGCCTACGTGGTCTCTATGTGCATGCGTTACGATGAACAAACTCCTGTTGAGCCTCACATTCAATCTCTTCATGTTCTTACGCAATGCCATGATGCTCAAGAAGAGGTCTGGCCCCACATCTATCACTACGTCTTCGTCATCCGCCTTTATCACGTAAGTGTTGACGTAATCGACTAAACCGATCAGCGGCGTCTTCATGATAAATAGGGCAGTAGAATCCCAAGGTGGTCCGTAGCTCGTTGGCGCCGAGAGTTTCACAGGTCTCGTACCAAGTCCTCTCCAAAGTAGCTGATGTTCTGGACCTCCAAACATCGTGGTTCTCATAGAGAAAAAGAAAGTAAGAAACGGGAGATCGTGGGGCCTCAGAATTACTCAGGCTTCGTGAAGACGTAAATCGGGTTCCCGTCTTTCTCTATGACGGTTAGCTTAGCTGGCATACCCACTTTGATTTCAAAAGGCTTGAAGCCCACTAGCCAAGCGAGGACGCGCACGCCCTCCTTCAGTTTACCAATCGCCACGGTGTAAGGCTTTTCGTCTTGGAACGTCAGGGGCCTTACCACTACGTGAGTAAAGGCCTCGATGGTGGCCTCGTTGCTCAGCTCTATCCACTCCATGTCTGACGATAGGCACTCTCCGCAGTCCGCAGCTGGAGGGAAGTATATCTTGCCGCACTTCTTGCACTTGGTGGCCAAGACCTTTCCCTGTTTGAGGCCCTCCCAAAACGGCAATGTCTTGCTTATAGGCACGTCTTGTACGACGGTTATGGGCCTCGTCTTTATAGTCGGGAACGAGGACGTACACCCTCACCTCCTCAATATCGTGACGTAGCAGTAATGACCAGTACCGCCAACGTTGTGGGCTAGGGCTATGTAGTTCTTGAACGGCACTTGCCTGCCGGGCTCCTTGGCCTCTCCTCTCAGTTGCTTCACCAGCTCGTAGATCATGCCGACTCCGGTTGCGCCTATTGGATGACCCTTGGCTTTCAAGCCGCCGTCAACGTTCACTGGAATCTTCCCGCCTATCTCTGTCTGTCCTTCTCGGATCAACTTAGGACCTTCGCCCTTCTTGCAGAACCCAAGGTCCTCGTAAGCCATTATCTCGGCTATGGTGAAGCAGTCATGGACTAGCGCCAGCTCTATCTGATCCGGCGTGACCCCTGCCATCTTGTAAGCCTGTTGGGCCGCCTTTACCGTCGACTCTAGTCCTACGTAGTCCTTCCTCTTACTGAGATTGGCCGTCCCGCAGGAGTACCCTATACCCGCCACCCACACGGGGGTTTCGACCTTGAGTTGCTTGACTTTTTCCTCAGAGGCTAGGATGGCCGCGGCAGCGCCGTCCGTTATCGGACAACAGTCAAATAGCTTCAACGGCCAAGCAATTACCGGGGATCTCAGGGCTTCTTCGACGGTTATTCTGTTTCTAAGGTGGGCTATCGGGTTCATCGAGGCGTACTTGTGGTTCTTGACCGCGACCAAGGCCAAGTCCTCCTCCGTCGTTCCAAACTTCGCCATGTGAGCCGTGGCGTGTATGGCGTAATAGCCGGGGAAGGTCAGGCCGAAGTAGTGGAACTCCCAGAGGTAGTAGCCCGATCGCCCAATGAACTCGACCATGGTCGGCGTGTCCACCTGCCTCATCTTCTCGACGCCTAGGGCCAGCGCTATGTCGGCCTGACCGCTCGCTACGGCCCAGTAGGCCATCGCAAAGGCAGCGCTCCCTGTCGCGCAAGCGGCCTCGCAACGTGCGAGACCTGCACCAGTCAGGCCGCAGTACTCTGCTATGACTACCGCTGGGAGGTTCTCTTCGTACCACGCTCCAGCTCCGGCGCTACCCACAGCCGCGAACTCTATGTCCTTTGGTGATATCCCTACGTCTTCCACTGCTGGCTTGAAGGCCTCGAAGGCTATCTCAGATACATTGACGTCGTTCCTGACTCCATACTTGGCAGACCCAACGCCGATGACTGCGACTTTCCTCAAAACTCTTAAGTCCTCCTCTTTACCTTCCCTTGAATTGAGGCTTTCTCCTCGTCATGAAGGCCTCTATCCCTTCCTTCAAGTCCTCGGTCGAGAACGTCAGGCCCATGAGTGCTGACTCGATGCGCAAGCCAGCCTCCAGAGGCGCTTGAGAGCCGAAGTTTATGGCCAGCTTAGCGTACCTCACGGCTATCGGTGGGAGTTCGCAGAGCTTCTTGGCCAGCTTGCGGGCCTCGTTTCTCAAGTCGTCATACGGCACGACCTTGGAGACCAGGCCTATCCTCAAGGCCTCATCGGCTTTGATTCTATCTCCGAGCATTACAAGCTCTTTGGCCTTCGCTATGCCGACTATCCTCGCGAGCCTCTGGGTGCCGCCCCAGCCGGGTATGAGGCCCAAGTTTATTTCTGGTTGTCCAAGCTCCGCGTGCTCAGCTGCTATCCTGAAGTCGCATGCGAGCGCGAGCTCAAGGCCTCCTCCCAGAGCGTAGCCGTTTATCGCGGCTATCACCGGCTTGCTCATCCTCTCGATGAAGCTGAAGACCTCTTGGCCCTGTCTGGAGAAGGCCTCGGCCGTTACGGGGGTGGCCTTGGGGAAGGCGGTTATGTCGGCCCCCGCGCTAAAGGCTCTGTCTCCCTCACCTGTGATCACTACGCACCTTATTGATGGATCTCTCTCGGCTGTCACTAAAGCGTCGTAGAGCTCCTCCATCATCACGTCGTTAAAGGCGTTGAGCCTGTGAGGGCGATTTAGAGTTATCCATAAGATGTCCTCATCCCTCTCAACCTTTATAGTTTCGTAAGCCTTACTCATGTAGCTCACCATATCCAGTCTTCGAGAAAAAGTGATGTAGAAGGCTTAAAAAAACTTTTGGAGGATCCTAGTAGAACCTTGCCAGGTACTGTAAAATCGTGAGCAGTTGGATTTCGCTCGTGCCCTCGTATATCTCCGTTATCTTGGCATCCCTATGGTACCTCTCGACGCGGTACTCGCCCATGTAGCCGTATCCGCCCAGCGTCTGGATGGCAAAGTCCGTGGCCTCTACAGCGACCTTACTCGCATACAGCTTGGCCATCGAGGTCATCAACGGCATCATGGGGTCGATCTTCTTCTCGCCGGTCTTCTTTATCTGCTCGCGCACTTTATCCACGTACCAAGCAGCTTTATACGTTAAGAGCCTGGCGGCCTCTATCTTCGTAGCCAGCTCGGCCAATCTACAGCCTATTAACTGGTGCTGAATTATTGGCACTCCAAAAGTCGTCCTCTGCTTAGCATACTTGAAGGCTATTTCCCACGCCCCCTGCGCCATGCCCACAGCTTGGGCTGCTACGGCGACCCTGGAGGCGTCTAGGAACTCTATCGTGTGGTAGAAGCCCCTGTTCAGCTGGCCCACTATGTTCCAGTCCGTCACCCTAACGTTGTCCAGCTTGACCTCGCCAGTCACTGAGCACCTTATTCCCATTTTATTGTGGAGCTTTGTCACTTCCAGCCCCGGTGTCCCCTTGTCTATCACGAAGAGCGTCTGACCTCGATATGTGGGCCTGACTTTCGTGTCCGTCTGGGCCAAGACTATTATGAAGTCGGCTATCGGGGCATTCGTTATGAAGGTCTTAGTCCCGTTAATCCACCACTCATCTCCGTATTTGGTGGCTACGGTGTCCAGCCTGGTTATGTCACTTCCGTGGTTAGGCTCCGTAAAGGCTCCTGCAGATATGTACTCGCCTCTACAGAGCTTGGGTAGGTACTTCTCCTTCTGCTCCTCGGTCCCGTACTCTAGGATTAGGTCGCTACCGAAGACTCCGGCCATAATCGCCACTCCCAGCGATGAGTCAGCCCTGCACATCTCCTCTACGACGAGGCAGGCCTCTAGGGTTCCGTATCCCTGTCCACCGTACTCTTGTGGGAAGGCTATGCAGGTGAAGCCAAGCTGAGCGGCCTTTCTGTAAAGCTCTAGCGGGAACTCCTCCTTCTTGTCGAGCTCCAGCGCTAGCTCCGGCTTGAACTCCTTCTCGCAGAACTCTCTGACGGCCCTCTTTATCTCAAGTTGCTCTTCGGTCAACTGAAAGTTTACCATAAATCCACCCCCGCCCGCCCAGACTTAATTTGGAGGATTTAATAATTGTTGTGGATTTAGTGTTAATAGGTGTAGAAGCCCCTCTTAGTCTTCTTTCCGAGCCAGCCCTTCTTGACGTAGTCCTCTAGTAGCGGGCAGGGCTTGTAGAACTCCATCTTGTACTTGTCGTAGAGGGACTTTAGCTTTTCATATATCACGTCTATGCCTTTCTTGTCGGCGTACTCGCACGGACCCGATGGCCACCCAGTCCCAAGTTTCATCCCAGTATCTATGTCCGCCGGAGTTGCCACGTCCTCGTAGACCAGCCAAGCCGCCTCGTTGACAGCAACGGCCCAAGACCTGTCGACGTCGTATTGACCTGCCAAAGCGAACGGTATGGCTGGCCTTCCCTTAGACCAGTCGTAGAAACCAGCTCCGACCTTCTGACCTAACTTGCCAGAGCTTATGAGCGGCTCGATTACCTCCGGACATGGCTTGAAACGATCGCCGTAGGCCTCGTACATGACCTTAGCCGTCTCAGCGACTAAGTCCAAGCCCACGAAGTCCGCGAGCTCGAACCAGCCCATGGGGAAGCCTCCATCGTACTTGACCGAGGCGTCAATTGCCTCTTTCGTGGCCTCTCCACGGTGTAAGGTCCAGAAGGCCTCGACGAACACAGCGCCCAGCACTCTATTGACCACAAAGCCCCTCACGTCCTTCTTGACGACTATGGGGGTCTTCCCTACTTTCTTGCTTACGCTCACTAGTATGTTCACGGTCTCATCGCTCGTTTTCTCGCCTTTTACGACCTCAACCAATGGCATCATCTGAGGCGGGTTGAAGAAATGCAACCCAGCCACTTTGTCAGGCCTCTTGGTCGCGCTCGCCATCTCAGTTATGCTAAGGGTCGAGGTGTTCGAAGTTAAGATAGCGTGCGGAGGCGCTAACTGATCTAGCTGAGCAAAGACCCTCTTCTTAAGGTCCATGTTTTCGGGGACGCACTCGATCGCCAAGTCGATGTCCTTGGCGGCCACTTCGTAGCTCGTAGTGGTATTTATCCTAGCGAGGATCTTGTCGACGTCCTCTTGCCTTATGCGCCTCTTCTCTGCAAACTTGTTGAGGCTCCACCTGATCTTCTCTATGGCGCTCTTGAGGATCTCGTCCTTGATGTCTAGCATGTTGACCTCGTAACCAGCCATCGCAAAGACTTGTGCTATACCATGACCCATAACTCCTGCTCCGATGACTGCTACCCTCTTTATCGCTTCAGCCAAAACGGTCCCCCCATGAGTAGTAATGGTAGTTGTTTTTATAAGATTTGTTGCGTGATCTGTAAGGGGATTGCTTTTCGCCTAGGTTGAGGCATTGAAGACTTCGTTTTGTTCTAACAAATTCATTGAAGCGCTTTGTGCAAACGAACTACCAAGGCGTGCCAAGCTTTCGAAAACTGCATTTGCGCAAGATGACGATCGATCTCTGCGCCTTCAAAAGTGGTTATTGTGCTAGTAAGCCTTAGCGCACCATTTATTGACGTGATGATCATTGCAAATTCTTGCAACGTCTCGAGGCTAACGTTGCGCTAGACATAAAAGCTTTTGACTCATCATAAATGTAGAAGTCTAGGGCTATGCTCCGATATCGGGGGTGCTGATGTTGTCTAAGGTGCTGGTAACTGGAGGGGCAGGCTTCATAGGTAGCCACTTGGTGGACAGACTCGTACGGGAGGGCTTTGAGGTAGTCGTTCTAGACAATCTGAGCACAGGATCTCTAGAAAACGTTAAGATGCATATGGAGAACCCGAAGTTCCAATTCATCAGGGGGGACGTGAGGGTCAGGGGCATAACGAGAAGGGCTCTCAGAGACGTCAATTGCGTCTTCCACCTGGCGGCCATAGCAAGCATAGATCTATCTATCAGAAGGCCAGACTTAGTCAACGACGTAAACGTGATGGGGACCTTAAACCTACTCGAGGAGGGCCGTAGGGCAGACGTCGAGAAGTTCGTCTTCACCTCTTCTTGCGCAGTCTATGGGGAGCCTATTAAGTTGCCAATTGACGAAGAGCACCCAACTAGGCCCCTATCGCCCTACGGCGCCAGTAAGCTCGCGGCTGAGCACTACTGCGCTGTGTACCACAAGGTCTACGGGCTCGACACAGTCGTCCTGAGGCTCTTCAACGTCTACGGGCCTAGGCAGGAGAGGAGCCCTTACGGCGGGGTCATAAGCAGGTTCATCGAGAGGTTGAGGAAAGGCCTTGCGCCCATAATATTCGGCGATGGGAGACAGACGAGGGACTTCGTCTACGTGGGCGACGTCGTCGAGGCCTTGGTGCTTGCAATGAAGTCAAAGGACTGCGTTGGGCTTACGATAAATCTAGGCTCGGGTGTCGAAGTGAGCATAAGGGAGCTCGCGGACAAGCTGATAAAGATCTTCGGGTTAAGAGTGAGGCCTATCTTCTCTAGGCCTAGGGTCGGAGAAGTCAGCCGCATGTGCGCTGACATAAAGAGGGCGAAGGAGGTCCTGAAGTTTGAGCCGAAGACGTCTCTAGAGGAGGGGCTAAGGGCCTGCGTTAAAACTTAGAATGACACCATCTCCTCTTCGATTAACTGAACCGATAACTTAATGGACCTTGACGCGTAATACGGTTCCTAAAAAGGCGACTTAGCTGACCAATGAGTTTACAGGGGTCAGATACGCGCGAGCTTCATTAAACTCCATATCTCGTACAAGCCCTTAAGTGCACGGACCGTACGCCATACTGAGGAGGACGCTCCAATGATTTGACGTAGATCAGCATCGTATCAGCGAGGCCTCATGGAATTCGAGCGGTTAGCGACTCGGCCCTCAGATCGAGGTCAAACCGTTGAGGTCGAGTGGGCTATGCAAAGTAGGTCGTGGCAATACTGCAAGACAGAGCTCAATATATCAGCGAGGGATTCTGAGCTTCTAGGCGTAGTGCTTGGGTGACGGTAGAGTTTATTTTATTTCGTGCCCTTAGAAGAGAGAGCTTTAAACTCGATAGTTTGACGAATTTGAGTCTCAAGGCGAGGGGCCGCAAGCTCCGCCTAGTAGGAGCTCAGAGGGAGCGCCCTTGTCCGAGAGGATTAGGCTTCGCTATTCGGGCGTGATCAACTTTGTAGCTGCGATAGTCAGCCTCCTCATAAGCTTCGGCTTCGTCGTGGTGATCACTCGCAGGCTTAGCGTCGAAGAATTCGGCCTCTGGGCCCTCATATCCGCGCTCGTTAGCTACCCGCTAATGCCCACCAGCATATGGGGCTACTGGTACCCCAGGTTCGTGGCCCGCGGCGTTCCGAAGTCGACGGGGACGGCCTTCGCAGTCAGCCTATGCTACATGCCCTTGGCCTTAGCCATCTACGTCCTAGCCTCGTATTGGCTCTGCAACTTTGTCATTGGCTGGGGCTTTTGGATAGCAACAATCTTCGGCTCATTGTTCATAGCCTTAGGCCTTGTCGGAGGGGTCGTGAATGGCATAGCCTCTACTTACGCCCCCGAGGTCCCAGGCTATTCGTCGCTCGTCTACGACGTCTTAAGGCTACCACTAGCCTACCTCTTTGTAGTGCTATTACGCTCGGGCCTAAGCGGGGCTCTACTCGCCGCGTTCTTGGCTAGTGCTATTTCGACGTCAATCGCGTTGATGATCTTGACCAAGAAGGGGTTGAGGTGGGACGGAGTTGACTTCGGCCTCGCCAAGAGGTGGTTCAAGGGCTTTCCCATTCCCCTCTTGGGGGTTTTCAATGGCATGTTGGTCAACGGCGATCGCATACTGCTCGCGGGGCTTTGCGGCTCTGAGGGCCCCGTCGCGTATATGAGTGCGAGCTATAGCTTGAGAAACCAGGTAGTCTATGGCCGCGCTACTGCTGCAGGCCTTTACGCCAGAATGCTACGCGACGGCTCTGTCAGCGACGTCGAGGAAGTAACTAAGCTTTACTTCGCCGCCACTGCCTTTATGTTCACCTCCATCCTTTGCTTATCACGCCCCCTGCTTTCCCTATTGAACCCCGTCTATCGGGACGCCTATTGGGTCGTATGGGTCGCCAGTCTCTACGTGTTCATCGAGGGATTTTTCGGCATACTCTACTCTGTCGTTAGCGGTCGCGAGAAGATCGACCTAAGGCCCGAGACCTCAGTCAGTGACTACATTAAGAGCAGGTTATTCAGGTGGAGCCTCGTAAACGTGATGATGCACGTCCTAAGCCTGGCCATAGGCACGGTCCTCTTGCTGGCCTTCCTTCAAGGAGATCTAGGGGTCGTCTCCTTGGCCTCGGCCTATCCCGTTGGCTGGCTGATAGGCCTCTTCGCCTTCGCACACCTCCTATACAGGTTAACTAGAGAAGTCATCGACTTCAAGTTCCCTTGGCGTGGCATAGCCCCCTTCATAGTCGCAAGCCTTTGCAGCGCTTCGTGCTACTTCGCCCTTGGCTCCCATGATATCATGGTCATGAGCTTTTGGAGCGATGCCCCCGTCCTGCTAGCTCACGTAACGATAGCTGGGGTGGTGTACTTCGCTGTCAGCTACGCCCTCTCGCCCTGGCTTCGAAAGCTAGTAAAAGAGGCCAGGAGCTTCGTCTTTACTGAGGTGTTGCGGGCAGGCACGCCTTAAGTCATAGCACTTCTGATTACATGCTTTGGCGCTTGTTGGACGAGCTTTCCCGCATTTTTATGATTCATCCGAGGTCTCTTTGTGGTCGCGACAAGGAGCGAGGGGCCAGAAAAGGGGGTTGTGACGTAAAACGTAGTGGGTCGCTTGTAAAGGTAGGGTCAGACGCGGAAGTGCCTGGAGCGAAGCATTTAACGTGGGGGTCTCTATACATATTGTCATTGGTGATTTTGCTTGAAGTTTGGAGTTGTCGTTTCGAACGCCCAAAGGGGGTTGCTGGATAGGCTCAAGATGCTCGAGGAAGTGGCATTGGAGGCCGAGAAGTTAGGGTTCGATGCGTTCTTCGTCACCGACCACTACATGCTCCCGTGGAGCGACGAGACCTTAGAGCCGTGGCTCTACTTGTCCTACTTAGCCGCTAAGACCTCCAAGATCAGGCTTGGGACTTGCGTTACCCCCATACCTTTCAGGCCACCCGGCATGCTCGCAAAGATGGTCTCTACGCTCGATGTGCTCTCGGGCGGGAGAGCCATCTTGGGGGTCGGCATGGGGTGGTACGCCCCCGAGTTCGAGGCCTATAGTTGCTGGGACCCGAACAAAGTGAGGTTCGAGAAGACCAAGGAGGCGCTCGACCTCATAGTAAGGCTTTGGACGGAGGACAACACGAGCTTCGAGGGAAAGTACTACAAGGCTAAAGAGGCAGTCCTCTTGCCCAAGCCCTTGCAGAAGCCGCGCCCACCTCTGTGGTTTGGCGGTGTTGGCAAGAAAATGCTCGAACTGGCGGCAGAAATGGGCGACGGCCTCATCTGCATAGGGCCTAGATGGTCTCCAGTTCATGTGAGTAGCGAGGACTACGGCAAGATCGTCGAGAGGGTCAGGAGGCTTAGAGAGGACAGGGGGAGGACGGGCGATTTCACGTTTGCCTGCATAATAGCCCCTCACGAAAACCCAAAGGAGTTCGTGAAAGAGGTTGAGAGTTACAAGAGGTCGGGGGTGAACTATCTCATCTTGGGCATCGTAAGGTTGAGAGAGGCACTAGACCAGGTTAGAAGATTTAAAGACGAGGTGGCCTCAACGATAACATAGCCCAGCTTATTAGTTAGGAGGGGCATAAGTCCTATGAGATTCAGGAGCTTGGAGGTCTCTTCATGAAAGTCCTCGTAACGGGAGGCTGCGGCTTCATAGGTAGCCACTTGGTTGAAGAGCTCTGCAGGAGGGGCTTTGAGGTCTGGGTCTTGGACGACCTTTCGTTAGGCGTGGAGGAGAACGTAAAAGGGCTCGATGTGAAGTTCGTGAGGGGCTCCTCGGGCGACGTGGCCTGCCTGGACCTCAAGGCCGATGCGATATTCCACAACGGCATCCCATCATCGTCGCCCATGTACAAGAGGGACCCCAGCTTGGTCTCGAAGGTGGTGAGCGACATGGTCTCCATACTCGAATACGCTAGGAAGAGCAGGGCGAAGGTGGTGCTGGCCTCCACGAGCTCGATCTACAACGGCAACCCAACTCCGTGGCGCGAAGATGCGCCCGTTCTCGTGACGGACTATTACACGGAGGCTAGGTACTACTGCGAGAGGCTGTGCAAGCTGTACTCGGACCTTTACGGCGTGGAGGCCGTGATCTTGCGCTACTTCAGCGTGTACGGCGAGAGGGAGCAACACAAGAGGGGCTACGCCAACGTGCTGACCCAGATGATATGGAGCGGGCTGAGGGGGGAAGAGTTCGTGATTTACGGCGACGGGTCGCAGACCAGGGACCTCATATATGTCAAGGACGTCGTTGAGGCCAACATTAAAGCCCTGGAGTACGGCGACAACAAGTACGAGGTATTTAACGTCGGGATGGGGAGGGCCTATTCGTTCAAGGACTTACTAAACATCTTGAGAAGCAAGGGCTTAGAGATTGAGGTGAGGTTCGTCGAGAATCCAATAAAGAACTACGTTTATCACACGCTCGCAGACACGAGGAAGGCAGAGGAGGTCTTGAAGTTCAAAGCCAAGTGGAAGGTCGAAGACGTCTTGCCGCGTCTAATAGACTATTACAAGAGGGTTCTGAGATCATCGTGAAACGTTATGGTCTGGCTCTACAACGAGCCTTTGAAGGTCTTCTCTCGTCAATATCTCCTTTATTATCTTCGTTGTGCTACAGAGCTTGTGCGCTTCGTAAAGCTCTTTAAGCCTCACGACCTCCACTTTGAGGCCCCTCTCCTCTAAGTCCTTTTTGAGCCTCGCCTCGTCGAAGTTCTGATTCGGACCTAGCATTATGACGTCGGGCCTTATCGACTCTACTATCTTGAGCATGTCCTCTCCCTCGTTGCCCAAGACAGCCTCCTTCACCCCCTTGATGTTCTTGACTACCTCGAGCCTCTGCTCCTCCGGCACTACAGGCCTCCTGCCCTTGAGCCTTTGGACCGTAGAGTCGCGGGCCACTACGACAATCACGTCTCCCAGTTCAGCCGCTCTCGATATCAAGAATATGTGCCCTGGGTGTATTATGTCGAAGACTCCTGCGACCATGACCTTTTTACTCTTGACCATAGCTCCCTCCTCCACATCTATCAGAGCCAAGTGTTTTAGGCAGTCTAATAGGCCTTCGCAATATGCCACGCACACGTAGCTCGTGGAGTAGTCTCCCAAGCTTGCATAATACTTGGCGTCCTCGTAATAACGCTTTGCATTGTCAATTATCGCCTTGACATGACTTCTCAAGTGCTGAGGGGCCTTTAGCCTCATCTTTTCGAGAACTCTCTCGACGTAGTTGAAGTACCTCGAGAGCCTCTCTTCGTTGGACTTCCAAGAGCTCAAGGACACTCCTCCATCCCCGTAAGAACTTTTAGTGCTTCAAGCTCCACAAAGTGAAGGGACCCGGGGAAGACTAATACGTGAGGAGGAGGACCGAAGTCATAGTCGATGAGCTTAGAGAGCCTCGAGGCCTTTACGACCTCGCTGTCCCAACAAGCCCTCGCAATACCCACAACCAGTCTATCACCCCTTATAACGCCCTCCCCTCTTCGGGCTTCCACTTCAAGCAATATCTTTAACGCCTCATTTATGGTCATGGCCTTGCCGCCTTCGACATCCAAATCCAGGTAGAGCAATGTGTGAAGACCTCTGGAAGAATTGTCTCTTATGGCATCATAAGCAGCATTGTTCGGATCCTTTTCTGGAAAGACCACCGTAGCAGACCTCCCGAATTTGTAGCTCGACAGCCCGGTCAGGCCAGGTATCACGCTTAGGATGGAGGCCGAGGGCACGTACTTGACCTTTATCCCTCTCTTGACCGCCTCTATTCTAAGGGCTATGTGGGCCGTGGCTATGAAGGGATCCCCCACCGTCAATAGCGCCACTGACTCTCTTTCTGCGAGCTCCAATATCCTTTGGGCTCCAGGGCCTTCCAAATCCGACCGGCGCAAGGGCTTGACTTCTTTGCCTATCAACGATTGAAGCACGAACAGTTCGTCTTTGGAGATCAGGCTTGTGTACGAGTCGATGAAGAGGTGGTCGGCTCTCTTGGCCTCCTGAAGTCCTTCGACTGTCAATCCCTTCGCTGTAAGGCCTATGCCTATGAAAGCTAAGCTCAGCTCGCTTCACCTCAATGTTTATGTTCCTCTTCCTACCTGAGTTGGTAAGAGGACAGGAGAGCGTAAAATGCTGTTGCAACCAAGCTCACAGATCATCGCAGACTTGCTGAGGCAACAGAAGTACCAGCTAATCGGTAGCAGGAAGACTGCCGCGGTTAAGAAATGCCATTGGCTTCACGCTGCGCTGACCAGCAACAGGTTCTGCTACAAGAACTGGTACGGGATCGAGAGCCACAGGTGCATACAGATGACGCCCACGCTTGCATGTCCGAATAGTTGTCTCCACTGCTGGAGGGTGGAAAGGAGGGACCCTGGGGTCCCTTCTTGGAGGGAAGAGGACTTCTTGACCTACGACGACGAGAAAACGATATTCGAGCAGGCCATCAAAGCCCAGTTCAGGATCTTAAGCGGCTATAAGTCGAACCCCAAGGTGATAAAGGAGAGGTACGTTGAGGCACTACACCCAAGGCACTTTGCCATAAGCCTCGCGGGCGAGCCCACCCTTTACGAAAAGCTTGGAGATTTCATAGAGCTCTGCAGAAGCAAGGGGTTTACGACCTTCTTGGTCACAAACGGGCTGTACCCTGAGAGATTGATGAGGTTGCTAGACAGAGGTCAGCCCTCCCAGCTCTACGTGTCTGTAAACGCGTCGTCGGAGGGAGAGTTCGAGGCTTTATCCAGGTGCTCACTAGCCGACGGATGGCAGAGGTTGATGAAGAGCTTGGGGCTCGTGAAGGAGTTCAAGTGCCCCACGGTCGTTAGGATTACGCTGGTAAAGAGAGTAAACGATCGAGAGAGCGACGTGAGGGGCTTCGCCAAGCTCATTTCCATCGCAGAGCCGTGGTACGTCGAAATCAAGGGCTACATGTACTTGGGATATTCAAGGTTCAGGTTGAGGCTCGAGAACATGCCTAAGCACAAGGACGTGCTCGAGTTTGCGAAAAAATTGAGCGAGGCGAGCGGTTACAACTTAATCGCTGACAGCCTTGACTCGCGGGTCGCCCTGCTTTCCAGGATCAGCGAGCCAGTCAAGGTGAGGCCCTAGCCGTTCAGGTCTTCTCTATTTTATCGCCTCAAACCTCTCCTCTGCCCCCTTCTTGGTTATCGCTAGGATGTCTATGCCGTCACCGCTTAGCGCGTCCCTCTCTATTGCGGTCCTCACAGCCTTTATCGCTAAGCCTTTAGCCTCGTCTATGGTCATGTCCTTCCTATAGCCAGCCTCTAGTATGCCTATCGCTATCGTCGCACCGCTACCAAGGGCGGCGTAGTCATCCTCTATGAGGGAGCCTATTGAGTCTAACACGAAGAGGTGGGACCCAACATCGTCCACGCCGCCAATGAGGGTCTCGCTCATGAGGGGCATGTAGCGTTGGCTGAAGAGCATGTTCGCCAGAAGCTTGGCGGCGGCCCTAACGGACATCCTCCTATTCGTGTCGAGCTCGTACAACCTGAGCTCTGCTCTCAGGCTCCTAGCTATTGCTTGCATGTCTCCTATGAGGCCTGCACAAGCTATGCCCAAATAGTCTGATATCTTGAAGACCTTCTTGGCCGACTTGCTCGTCACGGTGAAGCCGTAGCTGACCCTCTTCTCAGAGGCGAGGACGACCCCCTCCTCGACCCTCAATCCAACGGTGGTAGCACCCACCGCCCAGTAAGCGCTCATTTGCTCCCTGTGGCCAACGCTATACATGAAGCACACCTGCCACCTCTATTTAGCTAGGCTTTCTTATATCTTTTGGAGTTGACGGTCGGTTAGTGAATCCGTTTAATTGTCGAGGACTAGAGGGTTCTTATGACGGCCGAACAACCCTTCCGCAACGTCCCCGAGGTGCCGTCGCCAGAGGACCTCATAGACGTGGCTTTTAGGAGGGCTTCGCGCGCGTCAGTCAAGATGCCTACTAGGAAGGACAAGACGTTGGTAGCTAAGTTGAAGGAAATTACGAGGGTGAAGACCGTTGCCTCAGTCATTGTTGGCAAGCTGGGAGAAATAAAGAGGGGCATACCAATCATAGAGTCCCTCAACCCATTTTACAGGGACATGTTCTACTTAATAATAGACCCCGACAAGTTCAAGGTAGCCATGGCCAGGATCTCTAGGGCCTCCCAACTTGTGAAGGGGCTGTCTAAGGAGTACGTCAACAAGATTAGGTCGTCCTCTGACGCCAGAGAGGCTTCGAGGGCTCGTAGGGAGTTCTATGGCCGAGTTGCCTCGATCATTAAGGAACTCAGAAGCGATTTACAGGTCCTGTCTGGAGTCAAGAGGCTCAAGAGGCTCCCCTCTTTCGACTTCAACGTCCCCATAATAATCGTAAGCGGCGCTCCCAACGTCGGCAAGTCATCCTTTGTGAAGTGCGTGTCCACTGCCGAGCCAGAGATAGCCGACTACCCCTTCACGACTAAGAGCGTGAGTGTGGGGCACATAATCGGATCTCGAGGGGTCATAGCTCAAGTCGTAGACACTCCAGGCCTGCTCGACAGGCCCCTGGAGGAGAGGAATAAGATAGAGCTCCAGGCAATAATCGCCTTGAAGAACTTGGGAGGAGGAATTGTCTTCTTAATAGATCCGAGCGAGACATGCGGCTACAGCCTCGACTACCAGCTCAACGTCCTCAGGAGCGTTAAGGAGATGTTCAAAGAAAAGCCCATGGTTGTAGCATTGACGAAGGTAGATATCGCAAGCGAAGAGCAGATTCAGAGGGCCCTCGACAGACTTAGAGGTGAGAGGGTCTTCACATGTAACACTCTTAAGTGCGTCGGGGTAAGAGAGGTGGTCGACGAGCTCTTGAAGGTGGTGGGGAGCCTTGATAGAAGTTGACGGTAGCATGTTAGAGGGAGGAGGACAAATACTTAGAATGACCGTGGCCTTGTCGGCTGTGACAGGGGTCCCCGTTAGAATCTTCAACATAAGGGCCAAAAGGGAGAACCCTGGACTCAGGGCTCAGCACATGACGGCTATCAGGGCTGTAGCGAGCTTGGTAGATGCGGAGGTCAAGGGCCTCGCCCTGGGGTCCATGGAGCTCACGTTCAGGCCGAGGACTATTAAGGGCGGCAACTTCAGGTTCGACGTGGGGACTGCTGGCTCCACGACCCTAGTCCTTCAAAGCCTGCTACCAGCGGCTGCCTTCGCGCCCTCAAGGGTTAGCGTCGAAATAGTTGGTGGGACGGACAACCCTCTAGCACCGCCAGTAGATTATGTGATCCACGTTCTGAAGCCAACGGTCGCGAAGATGGGGTACAACTTTGAGGTGAACCTCTTGAGGAGGGGCTTCTACCCAAAAGGAGGGGGCATGGTCAGGACGTCAATAACGCCAGTTCCTAAGCTAATGCCACTAAGGCTGGAGGAGCAGGGCGAGGTGAAGGTAGTAAAGGGCATATCCTATAGCTCGAGGCTGCCAGATCACATAGCTAGAAGGATGGCTGACAGCGCCTCTAAGCTCTTGAGAAAGGCTGGACTTGAAGCGGAGATAGAGCTCGAGGTGCTGGAACCGGGACACCCTAAGTGTGCCTTGAACCCCGGTTGCGGCATAGTGCTTTGGACTGAGACGACAAGCGGGGCCGTCCTAGGCTCGGACAACTTGGGCGAGATCGGGAAGCCGGCTGAGAAAGTGGGGGAGGAAGCCGCTAGAAAGTTGTTGGAGGAGATAGAAAGCGGAGCTACCGTCGATAGGCACTTGGCCGACCAGCTGATAGTCTACATGGCTCTTGCAGAAGGCGAGTCAGTAATCAAGGTAAACGAGCTCACAATGCACACGTTGACGTGCATTGAGCTAAGCAAAAAGCTCTTACCACAAACTTCCTTCAAAGTCGTAAAGGGAAGGCCCGAGACCATCGTGTGCAGGGGTGTGGGGCTTAGGAACAAGTTCTTAAAAAGCTAGTCAAGTGGAAGTAGTCTATCGAGGAGCCATTGGACGTCGAAGGGCTTTAAGTCGTCATATCCCTGACCTGTGCCGAAGTATATTATCGGCTTTCGCGTGGCGATAGTTATAGACACGGCAGCCCCTCCCTTGACGTCGGCGTCGACCTTCGTCAGTATCGATGCATCAATGCCTACAGCATCGTTGAACTTTATGGCCATGTCGTAGGCATCGTTGCCTGTGAGGGCGTCGACCACCAATACCTTGAGGGCTGGCTTTGCAACGCGCGCTATCTTCCTGAGCTCGTCCATGAGCCCTCTGTCTGTCTGAAGCCGGCCTGCCGTGTCTATTAAGACGCAGGCCAAGCCCCTCGAAGAGGCGTGAGACACAGCATCGTAGGCGACGGCAGCGGGATCGGCACCATACCTGTGCTTTATCACCTTCACGCCCAGCCTTGAAGCATGGACCTCGAGTTGCTCTTCTGCACCAGCCCTAAAAGTGTCGCTACAGGCCAGCACCACCGAGAGGCCGTTCTTCAGAAATAAATTAGCGACCTTTGCCACTGTAAGGGTCTTACCATGCCCGTTCGGCCCCACGAACATTATTGTAAAAACCTTGCCCTCCTGCCTCCATTTCTTAGCCTCTGACACGAGATCTATCTGCGGCACTGACGTCAACATCTTGTACAACGTTTCTCGAAGACTTCTCAAAACCACTTGGTACACACCCTCGGTCCTCCCCACTCTGGTTCCCTTGAGGGAGGCGACCACGCTGTCGACTATTTCAAAAGCTACTGGAAGAGCTACATCGCTCTCCACTAGGGCTAGGCGAAGCTTTTCGGCGACGTCAGAGAGGCCCTTCTCATCTAGCTCCTTCGTCGTTATCTCTTGAAAAAGGGACTTCAGCTTGCTCTTCAGGAACCCGAGCAAGCGCTTTTTAACCTCCAGCCTGGCTCTCGGCTATCTTCCTTAGCTCTGGCTCGAGCTTCGAGAGCCTGGCCGTGACGCTGGCAAGCTGTTGCTGGGTTTCAGCGACGAGCCTCTTGAGAGCGTCTATCCTGCTCTCAAAGAACCTCTTCGCGTCTTCCAAGCTCTTCTCGACCAAGACGTTTGCGCCGACATTTACGAGTATCTTTTTTGCGTCAATGATCTTGCCCCTCGCATAGGCGTTGGCGCCTAACATGAACAACGCTTCAACCTCCTCGGTTACCTTGCCGAGCTCTTCAATGGCCTGTATGGTGCCTTCCATTTCGTTTATGGCCGCAAGCGCTAAGTCGATCCTTTGTCTCAGGGCATCAGCTAGGCTTTGAAGGTATTGCCACTCAGCAACGAGTCTGTTCACGTCTTGAGGTGTGGGCTTAGCGCTACTCTGCCCCAACTTCGACCAACTCCCTCACTTCTTCAATCTTTATGTCAAATCTCTTAAGCTTATGCCTACTGCCCAAGAGCGAGAACACCTTTTCAATCGCGTGCTCAGGCTTCAGCGCCCTCACAGACATCGAGAACTTGTTCCACATGTTCTTTATCTTCATCTTACCGCTTATCTCGTAGGTCTTGACACTCATGGGCTCCACCCCTAGAGGAGCAATACCTGCTCTATCCTAGCGAGCTCCGGGCCAGTGGTAGTGGGTGCTACAATCGCGCCTTTTGAATTTAAAACCATCGCTACCCTCAGTAGATGCGAGCCCATCATGACTGTCCCGACGTCGACCCTAACCTTCAAGACTTCTGAAACACGCTTCGCCTCCTCCTCGGAGGTCATGGGGTGCAAGAGGGCTCCTTTGTTGTTGGCAACTGCCACAGAGCCCACGAGCTTTATCCCTCCTAAGCTGCCCTTTACGACCTCAACGTCGAGGACGTCTTCTATGAACTTGATCTCGCTTTTTGTAAAGTCCTCGTGGACTATCGCCGCCTTATCATTCGTTAAAATCATGTTTCCGAGCGCGGTCTTAGCAGATCGCATTATGGCGACTTCTATGCCCAGCTCCTTCTTCAAGAGCTCGAGTTCTTCGGGGAGGGTTATGAAGGGGAGCAGTAGGCCGCGAGAATTTCCCACCGCAAGTATTCCTATTAGTGGAGAAGCGCCGATGCTTACTCTGTAGACTGGCACATCGAGATTCTCTTCCACGACCTTTCGGAACTTCTCTCCTACATCTCTAGGGATTAGAGCGTACCTGTCCGTTGCTAAGGAGAAGGCCCCTACGTAGTAGCTCCCGTATACTGTCGCGAGCTCTATGGGCAATTCTTGAGCTCCCTCATGCGAGCTCTACTTTGACCAAGCCGTCTCTATACTTTATTGCCTTGACCTTGACCTTTCGAGGCGGTTTCTTCGCCCCCCTACTCCATATGTATTCAGAGACCTTCGGATCTATCTTTACCTCCTCTGCCTTCATGTGCTTGGCTATGAAGGCCCTGACGAACCTTATAGCCCGCGCGGCCCTCCTCCACCTAGGCACTCCCAACACAACACGCAACGGTATCGTGTATTGCCTCTCGAGCTCTACTTCGGACTCCTTCTCGGACAAGACCAGCTCCCCCTACACCTTCAGCTTGACCCTTCTCCAGTGCCTGAGCTTCGGGTGCGACCTGAACTCCCTATTGGTCTTGGCTATGACCCAGACTGGCACGGCGCTATTCTGCTTGCAAGCCTTCGCTAGTCTCCTCTTCCTCGCGGTGTGCTTGTTCTTGGCCACGTCAGACCCTCCTTATCCTAATCTCCCTGCGAGGGGGTTGGAGAGACTCGAGTATCCTCTTCAACTGCTCATCGGTTATCGGGATCGGGATCCTACCCATCTGAGCCAGCTGGATTAATTGGGCCTCGAGTTGCTCCGCGAACTCCGGCCTGACCATCTTTATATTGGTGAGCCTCATCCTGGCCTCGGGCGTCAAGATGGCCCTCAAAAGCGCTTGCTTCTTCGCTTCATACTCTTTTCTAAGCCTTTCCTGCTCCTCGGCCATCGCTATTTTCCTTTGCAGATCGGCGAGCTTTCTCTGCTTGATCTCCTCAAGCTCCTTGTCGGGCATCTCGGCTATCTCGGCCACGGGGATCACCTAAGCATACTTTGCAAGCTCTGGCATATTTCTCTGGAGCTCCCTAAAGACCTTGTGAGCTAGCCTGTCAAGGAGGGACCTGCCTTGGGGGGTCAGGACGCGCCCCCTATTATCAATCTTCTCTACAAGTCCGGCCCGTTCAAGTTGTTGGACTATCTTCCTTATTATGGCCCCTCCAGCTTTCCTGAAGTGCTCTCGGCCCCTGACACCCGGCCTCTGCCTACATCCAAACGCCGTTCTCAAGCTACCAACGCCTACGGGGCCGTACAAGTAAATCTTTCTGAGGATGGCCGCCGCCCTGACGTACCACCAATCCTTCCTAGCAGGTGGCCTCTCCTTCCCAGGCCCTGTTTTGACTATAACCGCCCAAGGAGGGGGCTTTATGACGTCTGACAGGTTTTCCATGAGGTAGGTTGCCAGCTCCTCTATTAATAGAGCTGGAGGGACCTTCAAGACCTCTGACATGCCCTTTCACTCTGCTCTTCTTTTGAGCATAGAGGAATTGCTGGTCTCTTATTAAACTGTTCTCTTCTTCCGCTTCCTATAGAGCACGACGGTGTAGCCCCTTATCTCTATCGCCTCAGCGCCCAGCTTTTGCGCCAAGACCTCGGCGAACTTCTTCCTGTCGTCTATCCCCTCAACTGCCATGGCCGTCTTTAGAATCCTGACCTTCACTACCTCGTCACTGTCCAAGCGCCTGTCTATCTCCTTTAAGACTGACTCTGTCAGGCCTTGCTTGCCCACATTGACGTCAGCCCTTTCCAACATCCTCTCCTTGAGCCTTCTCTTAACGCTGTCCCTCATGCCTCAACCCCCTTAAGTTCAGCCTCATGACGTTGCCGCACTCAAGGCACGTAATGGCCACGTGGGGCTCCCTCCTCTTCGCTATCCTGACCCTGCAGTTGACGCCTGGCACGAGGAACTTGTAGCAACGGTGGCAGAACCTCCTCCTCAAGTCCTTCGGTATCCTAACCCTACACCTCATGGCTATCCTCCTAGCCAGCTCCACGTACCTATTTGAGAGCTTTGGATCAACGTGGAACATGTAGTCGGCCATCTCGAAGAGCCTTCTTATCCTCTCAACTGCGATTGACTTGATCTCGGCCTTCTGCCTCTTACAGGGCATTGAAAACCGTAGAATAAATGTCGAGAGGGGAATATTAAGAGAGCTTCGAGCTCGGATTACTTCTAAGAGCTTCCAGAGCTCGGGTGGGCATTGTGAACGCCGAGCCCCACATAGCCATAGCCCTGGTAGAGGCCTCGCTCGAGCTCGTGCCGCCGGAGATAGCCAAGCACCCCGCAGTCGAGAAGACTGCAAAGAGGAGGGGGAAGAGGCCTCTTGCGATGCTACTCGACAAGTCCCTCCACTATCACGCTATGAAGAGGTTGCCGAGTCAGGAGAAGAGGGGTAGGCCTGACATAGTGCACTTTTGCATGCTAGAAGTCTTAGAGTCTCCCCTTTGCAACAAGGGCTACGCGCAACTGTATGTGCACACCTTGGGAGGGCAAGTGATCAAAGTGAGAAGCGACGTCAGGTTGCCCAAGAACTACAACAGGTTCGTCGGCTTGATGGAGCAACTACTGGCCTTCGGCCGAGTCCCAACGAAGGGCGAGGCACTGCTCGAGGTCATAGGAAGGGGACTTGACAAAGCTATAGAGGACTTTAAGCCCTCGAGGAAGATCCTGCTATCAGAGAAGGGAATTAGGACGAGCCCCCTAGACCTCGCCAGCAAGGTCATCGAAGGAGGTGGAAGGGTCATGATAATGATAGGGGCGTTCCCCCACGGAGAGTTCAGCGATGAGGTGCTCCGCTCGGCCGACGAGGTTGTGTCCATCTACAGCGAGGTTTTGGAGGGCTTCGTCGCGACGTCGGTGGTCTTGAGGGCCTTGGAGTTTAAGCTCGGCCTATACGACGTCGATGGAAGAAACGTTTAAGTGCAAAGTCGCTTGACGCGGTAATTGGGTACGGGGCCGAGGTGGCGTAGACAGGCTAACGCGCCGGCCTGTACCGCTGGGCTTGAGGGCCGGCGGGGGTAGGGAGCCGGAGATCGCGGGTTCAAGTCCCGCCCTCGGCCTCCAAAGCCATGGGCCGGTAGATCAGCCTGGTGGATCGCCCGCTTTGCAAGCGGGAGGTCGCGGGTTCAAGTCCCGCCCGGTCCACTAAATTCCCGAGGGCCTCCTACATGGTCCTGCCCCTTCTGCAAAAATTTCAGCTTACCTTTCATGGCAAGTCTTTCAGTCGCTAGCTGCGAAGAGCAGAGAAATAATGTCGGCCTTTTCGGGCTCCATAGGCTATGTTGGCCCACTTTTCTTAAATGACCGAGAAAGAGAAAAGTTATTAAAAAGTATTAATATTGAGATACTTCCCCTTTTCCAAAGAAGATTGCGATGAAGAGGTAGAGATTAACGTGGTTAGCGAACAAGGAGTGGTTCGAGAGGAAGTCGAGGAGGAGTGGCAAAGACTTAAGCAAAATATGAGCAAGATTAAGCACAAGATAGCGATCATGAGTGGGAAGGGTGGCGTCGGAAAGAGTACTGTGACCGTGAACCTGGCCATGGCTTTTGCCATGCAAGGCTATGTAGATAGGGTCGGGATCCTAGACGCAGACTTCCACGGCCCGAGCATTCCAAAGATGCTCAGCTTAAAGGGGTATGGATTTCAAGTCCTAGGCCCTGGCGTGATAATACCAGCCATAGGGCCCCTGGGGATAAAAGTGGTCTCCATGGACTTCCTCCTTCCGAGCGACGAAACACCAGTTATATGGCGAGGGCCATTAAAGATGAGAGCGATCAAGCAATTCCTCGCAGACATAACTTGGGGGGCTCGACTTCCTCCTCATAGATCTCCCGCCAGGGACGGGCGACGGGCCCTTGAGCGTCGTCCAACTCATACCAGACATGGACGGCATGATCATAGTGACCATACAGTCTGATGTCTCACAGACCATCGTCAGAAAGGCCGTGAGCTTCGCCAAGGAGTTAAACGTCCCGGTCATCGGCGTTATCGAGAACATGAGCGGCTTTGTTTGCCCGAAGTGTGGGACGAGAGTGGACATATTCAAGGCAGGGGGCGGGCGAAAGATGGCCGAAGACTTAGGCGTTCCATTCTTAGGAAGCATACCGATAGATCCTCAAATCTGTGCGGACTCGGACGATGGAGTGCCATTTATAATTAGACACTGAGACTCACCAGCATCGAAGGCCTTTATGGACATAGTCGAGAAGATTGAGAAGTACTTGGAAGAGCGGGGAAGGTCGAGAAATGCATGAGAGTGTATTGAGATGAAGATTTGTGAGTCCGCAACAAATAGCCTAGACGCACCCGCAGATCCGAAATTCGGTTGATGCCGTACTTCGTCGTGGTGGATTCGGAAACCGTGCAGTATGAGGCCGTTCTGAACCCAGCTCTGCACGCTGCCAGCGGTGCCGGGATACAAGCGGTCCAGCTCATAGCAAACAAGAGTGGACCGCCGCCCCACAGAGGATATGGTCTAGGGCGATGGTGATAACGGTAGGCAACGTGAGGGGCGAAGAGCTTGAAAAATTGAAGAGACTTGAAAAGCTGGCCGAAGAGCACTTTCACATGCACGAATAAGAATGTGAGCGCTCGACCCCTTAATTAACGGCGGACCCCGGAATCGGCTACCCGGTCGTAGCCTCAGTAGTGGGGACGACACTGGCTTAGCAGTCGCCGAGCCGACGATGTCTGGAATTTACGACTTAGAGAGCAATACGACTACTAAGGCATTTCAACGTCAGGGCCTTTGTGCACGTAAACATGTGCGACGTAAATGAGGAAAGCGGCAACAAAATTCTCAGGCCCTACGAGGAAAGCGGCTTAGAAATCGTCGAGAGAATACCCTTCAACCCTGTGGTCACGGAGGCTGTGGTTAGCGAAAAGACAGTAATAGAGCGCTCTCCAGAGAGCGACGTAGCGAGGGAGACAACCGCTATGTGGAATAGAATTTGAACGGAATTATCGCTGAGGTGATGCCTTGAGAAGCACAGAGTCCTTGGCCTTCGGGCCAGTGCCTTCGAGACGATTGGGGAGGAGCCTCGGAGTAAACAACATCCCGCCGAAGACTTGCTCCTATTCTTGCGTATACTGCCAGCTCGGCAGGACGAGCAACATGCTCGTCGAGAGAAGGGCCTTCTACGAGCCAGCGCAGATACTAGCGCAGGTCAAGAGGAAGGTCGATGAAGCGATTTCGAGAGGAGAGGACGTAGACTATATAACCTTCGCCCCCGACGGGGAACCCACGCTTGACATCAACTTGGGTAAAGAGATATCGCTTTTAAAGGGCCTAGGGGTCCCCGTAGCGGTCATAACGAACGCCTCCCTGCTCTGGCACGAGGGGGTTAGGGAGGACTTGCGAGAAGCCGACTTCGTCTCGTTGAAGGTCGATGCCGTTAGCCCTAGCATGTGGTGGCGCGTAAATAGGCCGCACAGGGACTTGAGGTTAGACGTGGTTTTAGACGGCGTGAAGCAGTTCGCGAGGGGCTTCAAAGGAAAGCTCGTGAGCGAGACAATGCTCATCGACGGCGTGGATTACGAGGAGGAACTGAGGCGGATCGCGAGCTTTCTAAAGGGCCTCGTCGGACTGAGCAAGGCCTATATCGCTGTGCCGATCAGGCCTCCTGCTGAGAGATGGGTCAGGCCCGCCAAGGAGGGGGTCCTGAACGAGGCCTTCCAGATATTTTCCGAGGCCCTCGGGAGCGATAAAGTGGAGCACCTGATAGGGTACGAAGGTAACGCCTTTGCGTTCACGGGAAACATCAAGGAGGACCTCTTAAGCATAACGGCCGTGCATCCCATGCGAGAAGAGGCCGTTGCAGAGCTCCTAAAGAAGGCGGGTGTGGGTTGGCAAGTTGTCGACGAGCTCCTACGCGACGGCGAGCTCGTAAAGATAACCTATGAGGGGAAAGCGTATTACGTGCGAAGATTGTCAAAAACAAAGTAGCTTGGCATTTAAGGCCTGCTCTACCTCTTTCAAGCTTGAGGGAAAATGATGAAAGGCCTTGTAAGGACGTTGCCCGTTGTTTTGCCGCTTTAAATCATATGATGGGCGCGACAAGTACTCGCCGATAAGAGCGATTTGAGAGGACGAGATGCCGTGAAGGAAGGACGGCAAGGCCTTGCCTTGAAAATCCTTTACGACGATGAGGCCTTGAGTGGTTTTAAAGAGAAATTTGGCTTCTCGTGCTGGATTAAGGACAAGGGCGTCCTCTTCGACACGGGCGGCGATCTAACTACTTTGTTGTTCAACATGAAGAGATTCACGATAGACCCAAAAACATTAATAAAATAGTTCTGTCTCACGAGCATAGAGATCACGTCGACAGGATCGAAATAGTAAATTATTGCGACGAGGTTGATGTGTTTGCCCTAAAGTCATTTTCAGATAGCTTCAAGAGATGGCTGACTGGCCGCTCAAAAGTGAGGTTGCACGAGGTTGATGATGCTCAGGAAATTTGCAAAGATGTCTATACGACGGGCGGGCTCAGATGGCCCATCAAGGGGCAGTCACTAGTCGTAAGGACTGACGACGGCCTAACAGTCATAAATGGCTGCGCACATCCAGGCTTGGAAAGCGTACTAAGAGTCGCTTCAAAACTCAGGGAGATTTACGGGGTGATCGGCGGCTTCCATGGTTTTAGTAAGCTGGAAGTCCTGAAAGGGGTCAGTTTAATAGTTTCATGCCACTGCACAATGCGGAAGAAAGAGCTCTTTGACCATGACGTGAAGACCGAGGAAATAATTTCATGATGTCCTATAAACTGTAACTGGCCATATCGCTACTTCAGGCCCCTCCTTTACGCTCGCTCTAATGCGCTCTTGAAGTCCTACAACGTTCTAGTGCTTTCTCTCAAAGCCTTCTTGGCAACAGATTTTGATGGGGCTCTCTACTCTTCTAGCCCCTTGGCGCTGACGAACGCGCTCATTCAAGATGGATTGTAGACGAACCAGACAAAGAGAGGCCAAGGCGATAAATAAGGCCTAGAATGAGAATTTCAAATTTCAGAGCAACGACGTGTTCTGCGATGCTTCTTCCCCATCATCGTACAGGTAACTTCGCAGAGTGGCAGGGCCTCTCAACTCAGCGCGTTTTTTATGAAGTACTCGTGAATCCTCGTGTCGTTGGTCAGCTCTGGATGGAAAGTCGCTGCCAGCATCTCGTCTTGTTGAACGAGAACCGGAAAGCCTTCGTAGACCGCCAGGACCTTCACCTTGTTGCCCACGGCCTCTATCACGGGAGCTCTTATGAAGACTCCGCGAAACGGCCTGCTACCTATCGCCGGAATCTCTAGGTCGACCTCGAAGGACTCCTTCTGCCTTCCGTAGTAGTTCCTCACGACCTTAATGTCCATGACCCCTATGAGGGGTTGTTGGACCTTCCCCAACTTTGCGTCGCATACCTCCTTGGCCAGCAAAATCGCCCCAGCGCACGTGCCGAAGACTGGCAGGCCCTCCTCTATTTTCTCCCTCAGGGCTTTGAGGAGCCCCGTCTTCTCAGCCACCCTACCTATTACCGTGCTCTCCCCTCCCGGTATCACGATGCCTTGGACCTTATCTAGCTCTGCGGGCTTCTTGACCTGCTCGACTGCTCCGTCGACGCCCAGCTTGGACAAGGCGACTTTGAGCGATTCGACGTGCTCGGACACCGCGCCCTGGAGCGCCACCACTCCCAGCTTGATCACGTCATTCGCCTCTGACCTGGAGCAACTCCTCTGGCTTTAGCGTCTTAATGTCTATGCCAATCATCGCCTTCCTCTCGGACACCATTCTACACGCTTCGACGACTATCTCTGGATCGTCCCAGTAAGAAGTCGCCAAGACTATCGCTTGGGCCCTGACCTCTGGGTCCGAGGACTTGAAGATGCCCGAGCCAACGAAGACCCCGTCGGCTCCGAGGAGCATCATGAGCGCGGCGTCTGCTGGCGTCGCTATCCCGCCAGCAGCGAAGTTGACGACGGGGAGCCTTCCGAGCCTAGCCGTCTCCTTCACCAGCTCGTAGGGCACGTTGTAGTTCTTGGCTGCATCGAGCAACTCCTCGTCGTTCATGGCCCTCAGGGCCCTTATCTCGCCCATTATCTGCTTCATGTGCTTAACTGCCTCAGAGACGTTGCCAGTGCCGGCCTCCCCCTTAGTCCTAATCATCGCCGCGCCTTCGTATATCCTCCTCAGCGCTTCTCCTAAGTTCCTAGCTCCGTTCACGAAGGGGGTCCTAAAGAGCCACTTGTTTATGTGGTGCTTTTCGTCGGCCGGTGTTAGGACCTCGCTCTCGTCTATCATATCGACCCCTATGCACTCGAGCACCTTGGCCTCCATGTAGTGGCCTATCCTGCACTTGGCCATGACCGGTATGGTCACGTGGTCCATGACCTCCTCTATGACCTTGACGTCCGCCATTCTGGCGACCCCTCCGGCCTTTCTTACGTCGTAGGGCAACTTGTCGAGCACCATAACTGAGACGGCGCCGGCTTCTTCGGCTATCTGCGCCTGCTCCACGTTGGTGACGTCCATGCAGACTCCTCCCTTCTGCATCTTCGCGAAGCCCCTCTTGACTACTACAGTACCCTTGACGGGGAACCTGAGCTCCGACGGCAAGGGGGGCGGGGAGAACATGTCCTTCAACTTGTCCCTTGCCTCTAACAAGCCGTAGAGGAAGTCCCTAAGCTCTTCAAGTCTCTCGGCCAACTATTGGCACCTCGATTCAGCAAAGAATATAACGGAACCCCCTATTAAGCATTGGGCCGATAAACTTCTGGCACCTCTCTAACGGTGGCCTATCATGAGCATGAGGGGGCGCGACATCTTAACGCTTCAGGAACTCTCTTCCGATGAGATATGGACGCTCATCAACAAGTGTTTCGAACTTAAGAAGGAGTGGGTAAGGGGGGAGAGAAGGAGGAGAGACCTCGAAGGCAAGGGCGTGCTCTTGTTCTTTGAAAAACCGTCCACTAGGACGAGGCTGGCTTTCGAGATGGCGGCGACGAGCTTGGGGGCCCACCCGCTCTACGTCTCGGCGTCGGAGCTACAATTGGCGCGTGGCGAGGCGCTCTCCGACACGGCCAGGGTCTTCTCTAGGACGGTCGACTGCGTGGTGGCGAGGGTCAGATCCCACGACACAGTCGAGGAACTCGCCAAGCACTGTGCCATCCCAGTGATTAACGGGCTCAGCGACTTGCACCACCCGACTCAGGCCCTGACCGACGTCTTCACGATGTTCGAGGTAAAGGGAAGGAGAAGGCTGAAGGTCGCCTTCATCGGCGATGGGGGCGCCAACACATGCCATAGCTTGTTGATTTGTTGCAGCAAATTGGGGCTTGACATCGTAGTGGCCTGTCCTCGCGAGTTCAGGCCTAAGAGCGAGGTGCTTGAAGTCGCGATGAGGAACTGCGACGTCAGCGGCTCGAGGATAGAGGTGGTGGAGGACCCTGTCGCGGCGGTTAAGGAGGCCGACGTCATATACACGGACGTGTTCGTTAGCATGGGCTTTGAGGAAGAAAGAGAGCAGAGGCTAAAGAAGTTCCTCCCAAGGTATCAAGTGAACAGAGAGCTGGTGAGCAAGGCGCCCGAGGACTTCGTCTTTATGCACTGCCTTCCAGCTAAGAGGGGGGAGGAGGTTACGGATGAGGTCATCGACGACCCGAGGCACTCGATAGTCTGGCTACAGTCAGAGAACAAGCTCCACATGGCTCGAGCAATACTGCATAGCGTGGTTTAGGTGGCAGTTTTGTTAAAGGGTCGCTTAGCCATAGTGTGCTCGAAGGCAGATCTCGCAAGCATGAACATTAAGGACAAGCTCTTGAAGCTCTTGGACTTCAGAAAGCTTAGAGAGAGAGTTCAGGGAGAGGACGTCTACGAGCTAGACGGAGTCCTTCTCGTCACGATAGACCGAGAGACCATTCACGCCGAGGGCCTTGAGAGCTTCTTGAGTGTTGGAGGGATCATTTTCGCCTCGCGTCACGTAGCAGAGTCAGGGCTCCCAGCCTTCCTCACTCATACGCCCGGGAACTGGACCGACGAGGCCTTTTATGGCGGCAGGCCTAGGAGCGTGTGCATTGCAATGCCAGCCCACTTGACAAAGGTGGTGAGGGTGCTCGACAAGCTTCGAAAGGAGGAGGGCTTTTCAGATTGGCGGTGCGGCTTAGAGGTCACGCACCACGGTCCCTACCTCGAGCATACTCCTGCGATGTTTGTGGAGCTGGGTAGCACGCGTATGGAGTGGTGCAACGACAGGGCGGCTGAGGTCGTCGCTCGAGCCATAGTAGAGGTCCTTGACGTCCCCGAAGAAGGGCCCGTGGCGGTGGGCTTTGGAGGTCCCCACTACGCGCCGCAGTTCAACAAAGTAGTCTTGAGCGAGGAGCTGGCCATTTCCCATATAGTCCCCAAGTACGCCTTTCCAAAGGTGAGCGCCCGAGAGCTCAGGCTAGCAATAGACAGGAGCGTGGTTAGACCGAGCGTTGCGTTAATAGATTGGAAGAGCCTTAAATCGGATGAGAGGCAAATGGTAGTGAGGGTTTGCGATGAGGCCGGGCTCCGCGTCAGGAAGATTTGATGAAGTTAGGAGAAGCGCCACGAGAAAAGCTATAATAGAGGGCCCTCAGCTAGTGAGGATAACTTTGAGACTAGGTGCTTTAGTTTGCCTATGAAGAAGTGGATTGAGGGGGCGAAGAAGTCACTTCAGGGACCAGTTCAAGAGGTAGTGAGGATACTGAAGGTGGCTCGCAAGCCAGAAAGAGAGGAATTCACCTTAATGTTGAGGGTTTGTGGCCTCGGGCTCATAATATTGGGCGTCTACGGTTTCATAATACTTTACCTATTCTTCGTGTTGTTCGTCCACTGACATGGTGAGGGGGTTTGTCGAAAGAAAAGGCTAGTTTTTACCTCGTTAGGACGACCATAGGTCAAGAGAGAAACGTAGCGCTGATAGCCGAGGAGAGGATAAAACAACTTAATGCGCCAATAAAGTCTATTGCGATAATAGAGGGGATGAAGGGTTACATAGTGGTTGAGACCGACAGGCCAGAGGTCATCGACAAGGTCTTCTACGGCATTAAGCATGTGAGGGGCATCGTCGCTAAGAAGGTTAACTTCGACGAGCTCGAGAACTTCCTAGTGCCTAAGCCATCCATCGAAGGCATAGATTTGGGCGACGTGGTCGAGATAGTAGCAGGGCCCTTAAAGGGCCTTAAAGGGACCGTGACGAGAGTGGATAAGAGTAAAGAGGAGGTGACTTTAGAACTTCACGAGACCAGCTATCCTCTACCGATAACGATACATGGAGATTACGTGAGAGTCGTCGAGAAGGCTAAGAAGTGATGTACATGTCGCAGAGAAAGTCTGTTAGGTTCGTAATAGAGGGAGGAAAGGCGACAGCGGGCCCGCCCATAGGGCCGGCCCTAGGTCCCACGGGCCTGAACGTCATGGCGGTTGTCAATAAAATCAACGAGCTCACAAAGGAGTTCGCGGGGATGAGGGTCCCAGTTGAGGTGATTTATGATCCCGAGACTAAGGAGTTCGAAGTAAAGGTGGGAATACCAACCACGGCCGCTCTACTGTTGAAAGAGCTGAAGGCGGAGAAAGGCTCTTCCTCGCCTGCTAAGCAGAAGATAGGGGACTTGAGCCTTGAGCAGATAATAAAGATAGCCTTAATAAAGAGGCCTGACCTCTTAGCAAAAACCCTAAAAGCCGCTACCAAAGAAGTCCTAGGCACTTGTCTCAGTCTAGGGATAACAGTTGAGGGCAAGAGCCCTAAAGAGGTCCAGAAGGAGGTCGATTCAGGAGTATACGATCATATATTCGCCAAGTACGAGGCTGAGCAACGATGAGCGTATCCTTAAATGACCTCGTTGAGGCCATTAGAAAGGCTAGACAGAAGTCCAAGAAGAGGAACTTCAAGCAGTCATTTGAGCTCATAGTGGCCTTCGAGGGGCTTAACCTCAAAGATCCATCCAGTAGAATAAACGAAGTGCTGGCCTTGCCGAATCCTATGGTCGGCAAGGGGGCTAAGGTTTGTGTTATAGCCGAAGGGGACTTAGCTCTAAAGGCTAGGGAAGCTAAGGCGGACCTCGTATTAGGAAAGGCGGAGGTGCAAAAATGTCAGGCCGACAAGAAGTATGCTAAGAGGCTCGCAAGAGCCTACGATTTCTTCTTAGCCCAAGCGGACTTGATGCCAATGATTGGTAGGGCTTTGGGTCCCTTCTTAGGGCCGAGAGGCAAAATGCCATCACCCGTGACTTTGGGGACAGACTTGAGCACGATGATAAGCAAGCTGAGGAACTCTGTCAGACTGAAGATAAGGACCAATCCTGTTGTTCAGTGCAGGATAGGAGTCGAAGACATGGAGGATGAGAAGATCGCAGAGAACGCCAAGGCGGTCCTCGACTTCTTAAGAGAGAGAATAAGGCACCCCGCTAGGATTAAGAGCGTATACGTCAAGTTGACCATGGGGCCGCCCATCGAGGTACCCCTAACCCGCGCTCGTGGAGGCTAGCTTAAATGTCCGCCTTGGCGTTGAAGGAGATAAAGCCGAAGGAGAGGAAGAGGAAGCTTATAGACGAGATGATAGAGATTTTGAGCTCGCACAAGACCATAGCCCTCGCCGACATAAGCGGCCTGCGCGCGCTACAATTTCAGAGGTTAAGAAAGGCGTTGAGGGAGAGTGTTCAGATAAAGGTTGCTAAAAATAGCATCATAAGGAAGGCTATCGAGGAGCTAAAGGAGCTAAAGGGCATGGACTTCTCTCCATTAAAGGACTTCTTAACCGGCCAGCTGGCTGTCGTGGCGTCGGACTTAAGCCCCTTTGAGGTCTATGCCTTATTCGAAAAGAACAAGGTCCCGGCCAAGGCTAGGCCCGGTGACATAGCCGTCAAAGACATAGTCATACCGGCGGGCAATACAGGCATTTCGGCTGGGCCTGCTCTAAGCCTCTTCAAGAAGTTCAAGGTCCCCGTCAAAGTAGAGGAGGGGTCCATTTACGTGACCAAGGACACCGTCGTGGTCAAGACCGGCGAGGCCATACCAGCCGAGGTAGCCGAACTGCTAGGGAAGCTCGGCATCGAGCCCATGGAGGCGGGCTTAAAGGTCAAAGTCGCTTTTTACGAAGGAGTACTCTTCAGACCAGAGGACTTAAAGATAGACGTGGAAGACTACAAGAAGAAGATCGCTGACGCGTTTACGAGGGCCCTCTCGTTAGCAATTAACGCCGTGTTCGTGACGCCCGAAAGCGCGCCTTACATAATATCCAAGGCCGTCGTGGAGGCCAGGAACCTAGCGGTTAATGCGTGCTACCTGGTTCGCGAGGTCATAGGCTACATAATCGCAAAGGCCCATGTCCAAGCAATGGCGCTAAGGAGCTTGTTGAAGCTTTGATGTGTTGAATAAAATTTATAAATCCAGCGTGATAGCTAATTCGTCAACAACGAGGGGGTAACGTAGAGTTGGAATACGTTTATGCCGCTTTACTGCTCCACCAGGCTGGCAAGAGAATAACCGAGGACGCGATAAAGTCGATACTACGAGCAGCAGGCATAGAAGTAGACGAGATTAAGGTCAAGGCACTCTGTGCCGCCTTAAAGGAAATCAACATAGACGAAGCGATTAAAGGGGCCGTCCTCCCAGCAGTAGCCCCAGCTATAACGCCGCAACCCGCCACGGCTCCTCCAGCATCAGCAATAAAGGAGGAGGAAAAGAAGGAAGGGAAGAAGGAAGAAGTATCAGAGGAGACCATAGCCGAAGGATTAGCTTCGCTATTCGGTTAGCCTTGCAATTTTTATAAGGCTCTCAAACCCCTTTACAACACAAGATTAAGGGCTGGAACGATGATAGTCTCAGAGGAAGAGTACAAGCTAAAGTTCTTTACTGACGAAGGCTTCGTGAGAAAGAAGTGCAAAATTTGCGGCTCGGCCTTCTGGACGCTTGACCGAGATAGAAATACGTGCGGCGATGCTCCTTGTCAAGACTACACATTCATAGGCAGGGAGCTCAAGTCCAACGCTGATGTTCCCCTTGTTAGAAGGATCTTCCTAGACTTCTTCAAGAGAAAGGGGCACGAGGTCATAAGGCCCTATCCTGTCGTGGCGAGGTGGCGCGAGGACATATACCTGACCATAGCAAGCATAGCCGTCTTCCAGCCATTCGTCACCGATGGTGTTGTACCACCGCCAGCGAACCCTTTAGTGATATCACAGCCCTGCATTAGATTGGTGGACATAGACAACGTGGGATTGACAGCAGGCAGGCACTTGACGATATTCGAGATGGGCGGGCACCACGCCTTCAACTACCCCAACAAGGAGGTTTACTGGAAGGAGGAGACCGTTAAGCTCTGCCACGAGTTTCTGACTGAGGAAATAGGGATAGACGAAAGGGCGATAACGTATAAAGAGGACTTCTGGGTCGGCGGAGGAAACGCAGGCCCCGACGTCGAGGTGTGTGTCGATGGTTTGGAGCTAGCCACGCTGGTCTTCATGTGCTTTAAGGTAAGGGGGGAAGAGTACATCCCGATGAGCATGAGGATCGTGGACACGGGCTACGGAATTGAGCGCTTCGCTTGGTTCTTAAGCGGCAAGCCGACGGCGTTTCATGCGATCTACGGGCGCTTGCTGGAAGTGGTATGCCGCGATGCGGGAGTGACTCTTCCGGGCGACGAGCTCTTGGCCAGGGTGGCCAAAGCGTCGGCCCTAATGAGGGTGGAAAGGGGGAGAACCGTCGACGAGCTCAGGAGAGAGCTCTCCGCCGTCACGAAGATACCGTTTGAGAGGCTCGAAGCGGAGGTCGCGCCGCTCGAAAGGATCTTTGCACTCATGGATCACACGAAGTGCCTGGCGTTCATGTTGGCCGATGGCGTCGTGCCCTCAAACGTCGGGGAGGGGTACTTGGCCCGCTTGGTAATAAGGAGGACGCTTCGCCTATGCGACCTTTTGCGCCTCGAAGAGGGTTACTTGAGGAAGCTGGTCGACGAGCAGACCAGGATTTGGGGTCGCGACTTCCCTAGGCTTGACAAGATGAGGAAGACGATGATGGAGATCTTGGAGTTGGAAGAAGAGAAGTACAGGATGTCCGTCAATCGCGGTAAGAACTTTGTCGCCAGAGTCGTTAGAGGACTGAAGGGCGAGTCCATTCCAATAGAAACGCTCTTACAGCTCTACGACTCTCACGGATTGCCGCCAGAGATCGTCAAAGAGGAGGCTGAGAAGCTCGGCGTCACGGTCAAGGTCCCCGACAATTTCTACGGCCTTGTGGCCAAATTGCATCAATCAGCCAAGCCTGTTGAGGAGCAGGCTCAATATGACGTCTCGGGTCTCCCACCGACTAAGCCCCTCTACTACGAGGGCCAGTACATGTTCACGTGCGAGGGCAGAGTCCTCAGGAGCGGTAAGGGCTACGTCGTGCTAGATCAAACATGCTTCTACCCCCGAGGAGGGGGGCAGGAGGCCGATAGAGGCTTCTTGGTGCTAGGGGGCTCTAAATTAGAGGTGCTCGACGTCGTCAAGATAGGGGATGTGGTGGTACACGTAGTCGCAGGAGAGGTGCCCGAGGGAGCCCTAGTGAGGTGCGAGGTGGACGCCGAGAGGAGACTTGGCCTCATGAGGCACCACACGGCCACGCACATCTTACTCGAAGCCGTGCGAAGGATCCTAGGAGAACACGTATGGCAAGCCGGGGCGCAGAAGTGGCCTGACCGCGCGCACCTAGACGTAACTCACTACAAGTACCCAGACCCCCAGCAGCTGAAGGCGATAGAGGACCTGGCAAACGACATAGTCCTCAAGGACTTGCCAGTCAAGGCGTCATTCGTTGAGAGGGAGAGGGCCGAAAGGGAGTACGGATTCGAGATATATCAAGGAGGGGTGGTCCCTGGAAGGCACGTCAGGATAGTAAACATTGAGGGGTGGAATGTTCAAGCGTGCGGAGGGACTCACGTGGCGAGCACGGGAGAAGTAGGGCTGATCAAGATAACCAAGGTGGACAGGATTCAAGACGGCGTCCTCAGGTTTGAGTACAAAGCTGGGAAGGCGGCCCTAGAGTACATGAGGGAGTTAGAAAGGGATCTGCGTAGCGTGGCGCAAGTCCTAGAGTGCCCTGTCGAACAAGTCACGACAGTTGCCAACAAGATGAGGGCCGAGTTCAAGCAACTAAGGAAAGAAGTAGAAGCTTTAAGGAGCAGAATTGCCGAAATGGTCTTACCCGTAATCTTTGATAGGAGGAGTAAGGGAGAAAAGGTGATAGACGTCGAGCTCGACGCGGCCAGTTATGATGACATGGTGGTATTGGCAGAGAAGGCTCTGAAGAAGCTCGAAGATGTAGCCCTCATACTGATGTCCAAACACGACGACAAGGCCTTGCTCCTAGTGGCCTGCGGTCCCAAGGCCATAAACGCGGGTTTAGAGGCCCATCGCTTAGCGGCCGAGGTAGCACAAGGAGGGGGAGGGAAGGCTGGAGGGAGAAGGGAAATAGCGCAAGGCTTCGTCAAGGACCTGAGGAGAGCGAGGGATAAAATCGAAGAGATAAAGAGCAAATACCGTTGAGGCAGTAAATTTAAGCTTAAAGGGAAGCTGTTCGACTAGTGTTAATGCTACGGGCCCGTGGCGCAGCCCGGATAGCGCGGCATCAACCGTCGAGGTTGCCGCAAGCCTTCTAAGCTGACGGTCGGGGGTTCAAATCCCCCCGGGCCCGCTTACAAAAGGCTAGAAAACCGATCCACCCTCTTTCTGCAAACTTTTATGGCGAGCTCTTGCTAGTGACCATGAGCTTGAGGAGCTAGCAACGGGGAGGGACCCCAAGACTTCTCGAAAATGGTCATCAAAAGCCCTCAAAAAGTAGTCTGACCTTAGTGCCGAACCCCTCCCCATAAACCGCTAAACGAACTTTTGGAGGCAGTCGTGAAAGCAGTAATGGGTGTTTCAGCACTGTGCTTATCACTAAAGAGCGAGAAGATGGCCGCCACTTGAAGAGGTCTCTGCAGAAAGCGCACCAAGAAGAACAAACATCAGCAAGAGCTAGAGCGGTACGGAGTTTAAGACTCGATGACCATTTCAAAGCGAGACCTCGAGTACTTCTTACCGTATATGCAATACACCTTAACCTTCTTGCCTTTCTCTATGGGCTTGTCCGAAAAGAAGTACTCAATCACGAAGCCGTCTTTCAGACCTATGGCGTATCCATTCGCAGTCTTCTGGACGTCTACTACTACGCCCTCTCTATAGAGCTCTCTGCGCTCCTCGCTCATGTAAAATCACGCCTAGGCAGGCATGAACGTTGGCTTTTCGTCTGTTGCTACTTCCCCCTCCTCCTCCAAGGCTTTCTTCAAATACAGGGGCAATGCGAAGAGAGGTCTGTGGTACTCGGGGTAATAGAACTTGAGTCCTGATACCCCTCTCTCGGACAATCTCCTCTCAACCTCTTCATCGCTCAAGCTGAGGGGGTCATATTTCAGTGAAGCGAGCACGAAGCCCCACGCCGAGACGTAGGAGGGGACCCAAGCGCTGTAGGCTCTAACGATGGGGAAAACGTGCTTTAGAGTGTTATAAATGAGGGTGTAGGACTTCCTGCTGTAGAAGACCGACGTCGCTTGAGTGGCTATCAACCCATCGGGCTTAAGATGCTTCTTAACCAGCTCATAAAACTGCTTAGTGTACAAGAGATATGAGGGGCCCTCTGGCAACGGGTCGGTCACGTCAATTAATATCACATCGTATTGCTCGTCGGTCTTCTCTAAATAGGCTCGCCCATCGTCTATTACCAACTTTAACCTTTTATCCTCAAAGGCCCCAGCACTGAGCTGGGGCATGAAAGTCTTAGATACACGAATGACCTCTTCATCTATATCTACCATCACTACCTCCTTAACTGTGTTGTGCTTCAAGACCTCCCGAATCGTTCCCCCCTCTCCCCCGCCTATCACTAAGACCCTCTCCGGGCTAGGGTGAGTGACCATGGCTGGGTGGACGAGAGCTTCATGATATATGAACTCGTCGACGAGCGAGGATTGCACCTTACCGTCTAAGACCAGACACAAGCCAAAGTCCTGCGTCTCGACCACGTCTATTTCTTGATACTTTGACCTAACGCTACACAGAATCCTCTTCAATTTATGTACCACTAGCGTGGAGTCCGTTTGGTGCTCGACGAACCATCTCCAGTTCGTCGTCTCCTACCACCTTAGCCCCTACTACCCTGAGCTAGCAACCCCCTCTTGATTTCGAGGGCGTTGACGCTCGAGGGCTTGAAGCTCTCGACTATGTGCTCGCACGCCTTCCAAGGATCCATGCGCTCACCGCAAGTGAAGACGTCTATGGCTGCGTAACCGTATTCAGGCCACGTGTGTATAGTTACATGGGACTCCGAAATCAAAACCACTCCCGTCACGCCTTGCGGATTGAACTTGTGGAAGAATACACCGCATATGTTGCCGTTAGCCTTTCTCACAGCTTCTGTTAACACGTTCTTTATGAAGGCCTCATCGTCCAGCAACATGGGGGAACAGCCGTACAATTCGAGTATTACGTGCCTTCCCAGTTCGGTTCTCAACTCCCCCATCATCAATTCCCATCTCAGCCCCCTTTGTGCATTACACATTCGGTTTTTGAGACCTTATAACCTTTAAATATTTCGCAAAGCCCCCTCCATCGGTTAACATCGTTAAACGATGCCGTAAAATTAAGAGGGCCTCGAGACTAACATTAAATACTCCTCTATTTACAAAGGCCGACGCTTGAAAGTTTATGAGAGTGGATGTATCTCTTTAAGGATTTCTAAAAATGCAATGTAAATTGCTTAGTACTCCTTAAGGTAAAGATCTTCAGACCTCTATTCTCAACTTTTCGATCAAATCTCTTGGTATTAGTTCCTTAGCTTCATCAATGCTATGGAGAGGTCTTCTCTTTAATATTTGCAAAACAACGGCCTTTGATAGCCCTGGGATGTTTTGAAGTAACTTACGATGTGCCTTATTGAGGTTTATCGGCGATTCAATCCCAATAATAGATCTAAACCCATGCTTTAAGACGACTACATCGATCTTCTCCCTAACGGCGCGCGGATAAGGGAGGTACACTAACACTGGGTACGAGCCCGCTTGCCTGGCGTAAGTCCCACCCCTGCCTCTTTTCTCGACGTAACAACCTCTCAGCTTAGTCCACGTTGGGACCACCCTTTTGAGCATTGGCAGATCAACTTCCAGTCTCATCCTCCTCTTGTACACCTTGAAGAGCCTCTTGTTCTTCCTAATCACGGAATCTCCGATCTCCCACATCGGCGTGTTGGGGAAGGCCATCACTTGCCTTATATTTATCCTCCTGACCATCAAGCCCTCTTCCAAGACCCTCTTCATGAAGTCCAAGTTGGCTCGATAGGTCTCCTCGGTCTCCCCCTTGAGCCCGTAGACAAAGTTGACACCTGGTAAGAGGTGCGGCAAGCCATTGTAGCCTCTTTGAGCGCCTATGCTATTGACTATGCGTATTGCCTCGAGGGCCTCTTCGGGATAGACCTTCAAGTTGTTTAACTTTACAACCCTCGGGTCCGCTGACTCTATGCCAAAGGCGGCCACATCGCCTGGAGTGTGGTGCTCTACTACTATCTTGCATATCTCGAGGGATTCCTCCTTGTGGTGATACACCGTGCCTGGATTGACGTTGTCTATGTGTAGGGTCTCAAGATCTGGCGCAACAACCCTTATGCCCTTGAAGAGCTTCCTTACGGCCTCGACGTTCGGTTTTGGAAACTCCTTCTCGCCGACTTCTCTGGACTGGTACGTGAAAAGATCTGGTTGTCTGCCCAGCCTTATGTGTCTAACCCCGACCCGATACAGCGCTTCAACCTCTCTGACGACGTCCTCGACGGCCCTAAACCTTGGCTCACCATAGAGAGGCTCTATGCAGAAGGAGCACCCCCCAACTATATATCGGGGACACCCCCAGTAGGTCTCTATTTCACATATCAAGTTGAAGCCGTAGTTCGGATGTTGAGTGACGATACTGGCTCCACGCACGGCCACTTTAGCTATAAATGATGGGTCCCTCTCAAAAACGGGTAATTTGAGGTCGCGTTTGAAGCCGTTTAGGGCCAGCTCGTACACGTACCTCTCAAAGGCCATGTGGAACATGTAATCGAAGTCTCTCCTCACCTCCTTGGGTATTATGGCCGTTCGCCCTCCTTCAACGCCAAAGCCGAAGGACACGACGGGCCCTATGAGGACCTTCACGGGCTCTATGAGAAGACGGGACCAAGTCTTTAGCTCGCTTAATTTTATAGGAGTCCCCCCTAAGTACCTCCCCGGGACAGCTACTCCAGCAATGAAGATCACGCAATCGAACCTTGACAGCTCCTTTAAGTAGCGGTCGAGGTTGCTCCTCAGCTGATCGACGGTCGAGTATGTTATCTCAGCGTAGGGGTTTGCAAGCCATATGGCCCCTGCAGTGTACCTAGCATATATGTCAAGGTAGGGAGGGACTCCCAGGCCGCTGGGCTCGTCGTCGTAGCCGTCGACTATGCACACCCTGGGCGGCATAACTCCTTAAAAAGGATGGAGGGGTGCTCTAATAAAGGCAGAGGAGGGGTCCGTGAGGGTCGAAGACGTTGGCGAGTGGGAGGTCATAAATAGGATTTGGAGGGTCCTCACGAAGGACGATAAAGAGGTCATGGGTCCTAACGACGACGTCGTCGCCAGAAGGATTGGAGGGGGCTGGGTCCTTGTAGCGCACACGGACGCTCTCACCGAGAGCACAGACGTTCTGCCGGGAATGAGGCCCTACAGCATAGGATTTAAGTCCGTGGTCATGAACGTCAGCGACTTCGCTTCAAAGGGCGTGAAGCCGCTCGGAATGCTATTTATGCTGGGCGTGCCTAAAGGAGTTAGCGTCGAGTACGTCGAGGAGATAGCGAGGGGCTGGAAAGACGCATCTCTGAAGTACGGCCTCTACATATGGGGAGGGGACGTTAGCGAGACCAAGGAGCTCACCCTCTCTGGCACTATAATCGGACTGGCCAGAGAGGGGGCTTTGATGAGGAGGAGGGGTGCGGGTGAAGGAGACGTCGTCGCGTGCATCGGAGAATTCGGATTGACCAGCGTCGCGTACTTGATGCTCCTCAAGGGGCTAAAGGCGCCGGACAAAATGGTGGAGAGGAAGGCGTTGAGGGCTGTCTACTACCCGAGGGCTTACCTAAAGGAGGGGTTAAGGCTATCTCGGCTTGGCGTCGTAACCTCGTCCATGGACAGTAGCGACGGGCTTGCTTGGACGTTGCACACTCTATGCTCCTTGAATAACGTAGGGATGGTGATAAAGAGCATACCTGTCCCGGTCGAAGTGCGGCGCTATGCCGAGAAGTACGACTTAGACCCTTACGAGCTAGCGCTCTACGGAGGAGAAGAGTACGCGCTGGTTTTCACGTTAAAGAAGAATGGCTTTGACCGATTGCCCAAGAGCTTGGCCAAGAGAATCCACGTCATGGGCGTGGTTACGTCTGATAAAAAGCTTAGGCTCGAAGTAGACGGGAGCGAGAGGAAAATAGAGGCGAGGGGATGGGAGCACTTTAGATCTAGCGTCTAACGCACATACTTGCAGGGTATGACGACTACAACTCGACGTAGAGCTCGCCGTTTGCGACTTTGACGGAGTACACCTCCAACGAAGTTTGAGCTGGCCCCTCGACGACCCTTCGTCGTTTTAGGTCGAAGACAGTGCCATGACGCGTGCACGCTATTCTCTTGTCTTCTCTCACCTCTCCGTAGAAGGACAGCCGGCAACCAGCATGAGGACACGCGTTCTCTACAGCGTAAAAAACCATCCTTAAGCCTTTTCACGAGAATTTCTTTCCTTCGACCTTAAACCCCTTCTTCTCCCTGATCTTTACTTCATCGATCCTGCACAGCTTAACCATAAAGTTTTTCGCACTAAGGAGGTTTAAAAGCGTGTTGCGAGTAATATCTGGCTTGACGTCTCATTTGGTTTACGAAAGAGCAGAGCCCAAGCCTAAATAGCGCCCGCCTCACGAAGATTGACCTGGAGCCCCGGGCGGGATTCGAACCCGCGACCTGCCGCTTACGAGGCGGCCGCCATAACCTCTAGGCAACCGGGGCCCTCGGCCATCTTCTATTACCAGTCCTTAAGATAAAACTTACCTCGGGAGTCGGTTTGAGAGCCAGCCACGTGCCCCTTTCAGCAAGTCAAGACCTCGATGAGGAGTGGCCTGCTTCTTTTAGCACGAAATAAATATAGTTCACCTTGTAAATGGACACTAGGCAGGCGGGGGTGGCCGAGCTAGGTCAAAGGCGCGGGACTGAGGCACGGCCCATTAAGGCCGCTCGATTCCCGTGGCGTAGGCCTGCGTGGGTTCAAATCCCACCCCCCGCACTAACTTTATGGCTAGAAGTCTTTGCTTAATGTCCCTCAGTCTTCCATAACTAAGCATTGAACGGACGAGAGCGACTAAGACAGTAGCCGTACTAGCCCGAGGGGACGGGCCAAAACACCTTAATTTGCTTGCAATGCTGCTCTTAAGGGAGGACCACCTCATGTCTTTAAAGGAACTTATCCGAAGATATGCCCTTGAAGAACTAGGCTTTGACTTCGCGGGCTTCGCCTCGGCGGAGGAGTATAAGGACTATACCAAGCCTTGGGTCAGGACCATCGTAGTGCTGGGGCTAGAGGCATGGGACGACGTCTTCGACATGGTTATCTTCAGGGCGAGAGGAAGAGAGTTTGACATCTACTACGTCTACGAGGAGGTCATGGCTGAAAAGGCTCTCAAGCTTTGTATCTACTTGAGGGATCGGGGCTTCAGGGCTGAACACGAGCCCTATGGCTTGCCGCTGAAGCAGGTTGCCGTCAAAGCGGGGGCCGGATGTTATGGAAAAAACTCCATGATAATAAACCCCGTATACGGCCCTAGGCTTAGGCTCACGAGCGTGGTCACAGATGTCGTCGTCGAGCCCGACGATCCTTTTGAGAGAGATCTTTGTGGTGAGTGTGATGCATGCATCAGGGCCTGTCCGCTCTATGCCATAAGAGAGCCTTACAAGGTCGACCCGAGGAGGTGCGTGAACTCTCTAGCCCCTCCCTCAAAAGACGTCGACGCTGACGTCTTAGAGGTAGCGCCCGAGCTCCTCAAGAGGCCTACCGAGAACTCCATAATCTTATGCTCCATGTGTCAAACAGTATGTCCTTACAATAGGCGCGCAAAGAATTTTTGAGAACACCGGGAATCTTTAGATGGGCAATGATGACTCTGGCCTCGATGATCTCGATGAAGAAGATCTTGAGTGCTGAGCCTGCTCTTCGAATTCCGGGCCCGCGCGCTAATACAAGAGATCGTTGACGTCGGAGGTGTGGAGTTGACGTCCTACGCTCAGAGTTTTCTCAAGGTATTATCTCGATGGTGTTGAGGAAAGGAGGGTAGTCCAAGGTCTCGATTTTTACAGACCCTCCTTTAATGGCCTTTTCTATCTTAGACTTATTCTTATAAAGCTGGTTTATGAGGGCTTGCGTGGCCCTGCAGAGGACCTCAAAGCCTTCGTCGCCCCACAGCCTCTCATAGTAAGAGTAGAGGCATCGGCCTCCACAAAGTGCACCGTAGTTGCAACTCGTACAAGGACGGCCAATCCTCACCCTCCCAAGAAGGTCGGCGAACGTAGACCTCTTGACGTTACCGAGCCTCGCCCAGCCAACGTCAACAGCTATTGGGCAGGCCAAGACGTCACCATTGGTGTTCACAGCTAGGGCACTCCACCCTGCCCCACACAGAGGAGCCCCCAAGCTTAAGCCCCTCACAATGGCGCGGGACAGGGCCTTGAATGGCGCTATCCCCAAGACCTCTCCTTCAAGGAGGTCGGAAACCCATGAGTCAACCAAGCACTTGAGCTTGGGCATGTAGTCGTTGAATAGCCAAAACCTGAAGCCCTCCATGTCTGGGTTCCAGACGGCGTTTAACCGCCAGTGCACGTGGTCGAAGAGGTTCAAAGAGAGTAGATGCATGACGTCTCTATAGACGTCGCTCGACCCGGTCAAGGTCATCCTTGCTATCAGGTCTCCTTCATAACCCATCTCTCTGAGCTTCCTCGCCGCTTCCACGACTTTCTTGTAAACCCCCTTGCCCCTATGCTTGTCAGTCACCTCCTCGATGCCGTCTATTGATAACAGAGTAGCATCCATTCGCAGCCAATAGTCTCGGGGCAACCTATCAGTTAAAGTGCCGTTCGTCTGTATGACGAAGCGCTTCGCGTCTATCCGCTCCATAACCTTCATTATCCACGAGGGATTGAGGGGGCTCTCCTCCATAGAAAGCTATGACCAGCTCTTTGACATCGCTCAGAAAGTCTTGAAGGTCTCTTATCGTGTATTTTATGTTAGATGGGACTAAATACTCGGGGAAGCTACCACCGCAGTAATCGCACCTCAAATCGCACTTACCAGTGGTAAGAACATAGCACAGCGCGCCTTCTTGTGCACGCTTGAGGGGGCCATCAGCATCGGGGTTGAAGCTCATCGGTCTCCTCGCAAACCTACCCTTTCATCATCCAAAATAGTTTTTACGTCGCTTCGCTTTAAACTTGTGGGTCTCGCTTTGTGGAGGTTGATGCTGACCACGGATGCCGGCAAGGAACGCTGGACAGCTTGGGAAGTCATCGATACGATATTTCCGTATGACCTCAAAGCTTACGTCAGAGCATTTAACGACAGGGGTATCGTGTTGGTCTGGTCGAGCCTGCCGAGCCACCAATTGATAGGGCTTCTCTCAGGCAGGCTTACGAGGGCCCACAAATTCGTAGCGTTCGACGACTCCTCCCCCGCGAGGCTTAGGGACATAATAACCTCGGCCAAGAGGGTCTTAAAGGGGTTGAAGGAGGTCGATGTAGTGAGTAGAGTACGAGGCGATTACCTCAAAGTCAATGAAGAAGAGTTGTCGAGTATAATAATGGAGAGGCTCGGACTTGTGGGAGGCAAGAAGAAGCTTGTAATTGACGTGGTCTGGGACGTCGCCGGGTTGTCGCTGACTGGCGAAGGTTAAAAAAGCATTTTCACGAAATTAATTTGTGAGTTTATATTGACGTTGATAGATGATGTAGCGGGCGTTAAGCGGTGCCATTCATGAGCCTTGAGGGCCTCGGCTTTGCGCCAACCAAGTCCGTGTTTAAAGATGAGGGCGCCCTTTCGTTTGAATACGTTCCTCCAAGCCTGCCTCACCGAGAAGCGCAGTTGAGGGTATTAATGAACTTCTTTAGGTACATAGTCGAGGGAGAGAGGGGTTTCTACCAAAAAGCCCTCCTTATAGGCAACGTCGGGACAGGAAAGACTGCCACCTCTAAACTCTTTGGGAGAATTCTAGAGGAGGAAATCAAGAAGAAGGGCAAGGACTTCAAGTTCATCTACGTCAATTGCTATCGAGAGAGGACCCTATTCCTCATAAGCCAGAGGATAATAGAGGCCTTGGCGCCATCGTTGCCTAGCAGAGGGCTGTCACCTCAAGAGCTCTTGAAGATGGTAGTTTCGTTGCTTGAGGAGAGACAATTACCAGTAATCCTAGTACTCGATGAAGTCCACTATTTCGTGAAGACAGCAGGGCAAGAGGCCCTCTACAACCTGCTGAGGATGCTCGAGGGCTACGAGGAAAGCAGGGTCAAGTTGGGCTTGGTGTTCATCTCGAGGAGTAAGGACTTCGTCTACGAGCTGGACGACGTCGTCAAGAGCAGTCTGACGAGGAACATAGTGGAGTTTGAGCCCTACACGTCTCAACAATTGATGACCATACTCCAAGAAAGAGTAAGGCTAGCTTTCAGGGAGGGGGCCGTGCTCTTAGAGGCGTTAGAGGTCATAGCTGACAACATTGGCGTTGATCGCGGTGGGAGCGGCGACGCTAGGCTGGCCATAGAGTTGCTATGGAGAGCTGGCAAGATAGCTGACATGAGAGGAAGGGAAAAAGTTCTACCGGACGACGTAAGAGAGGCCAGCAGTTTCATACACCCGGCCATCAGAGTCGAGGATTTGAAGAGCTTGCTGGTCGACGAAAAAGTCGTACTGCTCTCTATAGCTAAGGAGTTAAAGAAAGGGGTAGCTTACTTGAGAATGGGATCCTTAGAGGAAAAGTATCGAAGCGAATGCGAGCTATGGGGGCTCAAGGCTAAAAAGCACACGCAGCTTTGGAAGATTGTCAAGAACTTAGAGAAGATGGGCTTAATAACGACAAAAACTGCAAATTTGGGAAGGGGGAAGACCACGTTAATAGGGCTACTTGCAATACCAGCTTATCTGCTTGAAAAAGAAGTTTCGAAGCTTTTGGCCGAAGAGGTTGGAGGAAAGGGGTTTGGACATAGAAAACCTTCTAGGCTCTAAGGCTAGAATAAGGATATTGAGGGTCTTGCTAGACAAAGAAGAACTCAATATAACGGCCATAGCCAGGGAGGCGGGGGTCAGCTATAAAACAGCCTTGCACCACCTCGAAGAATTAAAGAGCATGGGGGTCATCACTGAGAAAGTCTTTGGCAGAGTAAGGGTCTTCAGGGTCAATCATGATGACCTGCGCGTTAAAGCTTTGAAGGAAGTGTTTAGTTCTATTGGTGGTCTAAATGGGGGCGTTCATGGTCGACGTGACCAACAAGGCTGACACGTATAGAGAGGCGGAGGCGGAGGGCTTCATAAAGCTAAGGCCCCAAACCTTGAAGAGAATACGAGAGGGTGAAGTAGAAAAGGGCGACGTCTTTTCGACAACAAATATAGCAGCGATAATGGCGGCCAAAAAGACACCTGAGCTACTACCGCTATGTCACCCGATACCCTTAACGAACGTTTCAGTCCACATAGACGTAGAAGACGAAGGGGTAAGGGTTCGCACTCTAGTGAAAGCCGTGGGAAAGACCGGAGTAGAGATGGAGGCCTTAGTGGCTACGGTGGTGGCATTGCTCAACATATGGGACATGGTGAAGAAGTACGAGAAGGACGAAAACGGTCAATACCCGCACACCGAAATTACGAACATTAAAGTGAGGGGCAAGATTAAGAGGGAAATGAAATGAGCGATGTTGTAGAAGAACATAGAGGAAGAGTCTCCCTGACGCTGTCCTTCTATGTCATAGTGACTAGCGACACCCTCTACAGCCTACTTAAAGAGGGGAAAGAAGTTAAAGAGGATAATGGAGAGAGGATAAAAAGGATGATAGAGGCCGAAGGTCACTTATTTAAGGGTAAGTCCATAGTTCCGAACGACGTCTTCGTTATCAAACAAGAGGTAGAAAAGGTCATCGAGGACTTAAGGCCCGACGTTATAATAACGACTGGTGGTACTGGCCTGAGCGATAAAGATGTGACCATCGAGGCTGTTGAAGAGCTCTTCGAAAAGAGGATTCCGGGTTTCGGGGAGTTGCTCAGATTTTTGAGTTACGGTGAGATAGGCAGTGCGGCCATGTTGACGAGGGCAACTGCTGGCGTCTACAAGAAAACCGTTATCTTCTCCATACCTGGCTCTCCTCACGCCGTTGAGCTTGCCCTTAAAAAGCTGATACTCCCAGAGGGGCGCCACATAGTGGCTCACGTGAGGGGCTAGGCTTGAGGACCGTAATAGGCGTGGTGGGCTCTACAAGAGAGGCAAGGCTGAAGCTCATGCATGGGCTGGGCACCAAGTTAGCAAATGAGGGCTACAAAGTAGTACTGGTCTTTAATGATGAGCATGAAGCAGTCAAAGGCTCTAACGCGTTTCTCGTAGCTAAGTTGATGAAAACCTCGACGCTCATGATTGTGGGCTCGAGGCTAAGCCTAGACGACATTGGAGGCTTGATTCCCGGCAAGTGGTGCTTGGTACTGGCCGAGGGACGCAGAGCCGCCCCTCACATAATAGTTGCCGCCTCTGAGGCTGACATAAGCGAAGTAGGCCCCGAGAGCATTGCCGTAGTGCCTTTGAGCGATGAAGCCCGACGGCTGGCCATTTCTTGGACAGACAAAGTCGTTGACGTCGATGAAGTTATTAAGGTCATTCGGGAGAGAGTGGTAAAGGACGTCTTGAAGGTCCTAGCGCTAAAGGACTGCGGCAAGTGCGGTTTTAATAGCTGCAGAGGCCTCGCTGAGGCGATAGCTAAGGGAGAGGAAAGCCCCATAAAGTGCGTTGAGAGGGGGGAGGAAGTAAGGCTCGTGGTCGACGGAGAGCTCGTGCCGCTAAATCAATTCACGTCAAAAGTGTTTACCACGATATTGAGGGGGCTCTTATCGATATTGAAGGGAGTTCCGAGGAGTGCAAAGAAGGTCTTCCTCGAAGCAGACCTCTATTAGCCGTGCTTCTTTAAAAACGCCTCCATGGATTCGTTTAAGCCTAGCCACCGAGAAACGTCACGTTTAGCGAGGCCAGGCGCCTCAAATATCACGTGCAGAAAAGGCATGATCTCCGTGCTAGCCTTCCTCTTAGACAAGTGGCACTTAGAGGCTATTTTCTCGCATATGGACTCTCTCATGGCTCTGGTGTCCCTAGCTTTGGCCAGCAAGAGTATCTTCTGAGGAAAGCTGTACTTAGTAAACTTGTATGGATGTATCTTCGCCATCGCGACCCCCGCCGTCATGAAGTCTACGACGTACTTAAGAAGCTCCCATCTCTGTCCTCTCTTCATCCTACCCAGGAAGATGTCTGCCCTCGCCAGGTAGTAATACGCTTTAGCGAGCTCCTCTGGGTCTGTGTACTGCCTGGGCAAGTTCTCGTCTATCCATAGCATGAGGGTCTCGTAGTCGAGCAACGACGAGTTTATCACGTTCTTGGCATCATCGCATCGCTTCGCAACAAAGAGCATCCTCAAGACGTCGAATGCTTGATACTGCCTGTTCCTCGCCCTCAACCACAAGACGTCATTTACCGTCAGTCTCTTCTTGCCTTGAGCCGCTGCCTGAAGGTCGTTAACGGCGGACCTCATATCGCCTTCGGCGAGCTCAGCTATTATCTTGAGGGCCTTCTCGTCGGCCACTATCCCCTCTCTCATGCATATTTTCTTCAAGTGCTTTATTATTGATGATGACCTTAGGCGTTTGAACTCGATCATTACGGACACCTCCCGAAGGGGCCTCAGCTTTGGATCCCAAGGATCGTTAGCCGCCATGACTATGGGGACTCTGGACGCCTTGATGAGCTCGACTATTGCTCTAACGGCGTCCGCCTCACCTACACCGTATAGGCCGTCAATTTCGTCTAAGAATATGAGCTTGCCCTTTGAGCCGTAAAGGCTGACGGTCCTAGACGACTGGCCCACAAGCCTTCTCAGTGCCCCCTCAGTTCGCGTGTCGCTAGCATTCAGCTGAAAAAGCTCGTAACCGAATTCCTTAGCTGCAACCTCTACGAGTAAGGTCTTGCCGACGCCAGGAGGGCCGTAAAGCAAGGCTGCTTTTTCGCCCGGTTTCCAGTTTTTCAGCCATGAAATGAAGTTTTCTACGTAGTCAGCTTCGCCCACTATCTCTTTTATCTCGGCTATTGAGCGGGGCTTGTGCTTCTCAGTCCAAGGGACGTAGAAGGGGGCCGACATTGTTAACCAGCCATCTTCTTGCCTAGCTTGGCAAGCTGGGCTAAGAAAGCCGTGATCTGTATGTCTTCGTTGGCTCCTTCAACGAGCCTGTAATCGGTCTCAGCCACCAGGTCCTCTATCTCCATCTTCAACGGCTCAGGCACGTCGAGCCTGAAGACCTCTATATGTACTTGCCTTATTATGTCGGAGCCTGTCAAACCGTAATTTATCATCAAGTCGTAGACCTTTTGTCTCGCCGCTAAGATATCGCCCTTTAACGCCAGCTTGAGCATCTCATGGACCTCGGTCGGCCTGGCCTTGCCAGCTACCTTATAGACGACTATGTCATCAACGGGCCCTCCATACGCAACGGCCGCTTGAAGTAGATTTATGGCCCTCCTCAGGTCGCCACCGGCCACGTACCAAATAGCGTCTATTCCTTCTTGAGTGAGCTTAACGCCCTCCTTAGTAGCTATGAACCTCAATCGTTCCGCCACGTCCTCTTTCGACAACATCGAGAACCTGAAGATAGCGCAACGCGACTGTATCGGCTCTATTATTTTCGACCCGTAGTTCGCTATCAATATGAACCTCGTGGTCCTCCAGAACATCTCCATTATGCGCCTCAAGCTCCATTGGGCCTCCGAGGTCATGGCATCGCACTCGTCCAATATGATAACCTTGAAGGGGACATCGCCCAAGGCCACCGTTCTGGCGTAATCCTTAACCCTCTCCCTTATCGTCTGTATACCCCTCTCGTCAGAGGCGTTGAGCTCTAAAACGTTCTGGCGCCAGTTTTCACCGTAAAGCTCGTAGACCAGGCAGAGGGCCGCTGTGGTCTTGCCAGTTCCAGGAGGGCCCACGAACAATAAGTGGGGAACGTTCTTCTCCTCTACAAACTTTTTCAGCCTCTCGATTATCTCCTTTTGGTTTACGATTTCGTCGAGCTTCTTAGGCCTGTACTTCTCGACCCAGAGGGCTGGTAACTCCTCTTTGAAGGCCATACGACTCTCAGAGTACTCTTCTCGGAGCCCTCTTATAGGGTTTAGCCGGTGCGAAGGAGGAGCCAAGGCCTTACGCTTCGAGAGAAGCCTTTTTGTGTTACGGAGTGGAATAAGGGTTGAGGATAATGGCTACCTTTCTATGCGGAGAGCCCCTTTACGACGTTGAAAAGGTAAAGGTCAAGGTCTTGAAGAGAGTCCCGGAGATAAGGGTCGGAGAGGAGGTCTTGGGGCCCTTCCTCCAAGATCAAGAAGTAGAGGTGGAGAGGTGGATAGCTAGGATCCTGAAGGAGGAAGGATACGTCGAGGTGGTAGATGAAAAAGGTATTGACTTGGCGACGATATCGAGGATCGCGTGGAAGGAGAGCAGAAGCCCCCAGCCAGCTCCGCTTGAGCCAACGTTTTACGTTAAAGTGAGAAATTACCTCAAGTCCTTGGCCGAGAAGGCAAGGATCAGCCCAGAGGCCTTAAATGAGAAGAGGTTGGCCGAGGTGAGGTTAATCGACATCATCAATTGTAGAGTCCAAAAAATCGTCAACATAGCTTTGACGGGTGCTCAACCACCAAGAGAGGTGCTTGAATGTCTTACGCCAGAGGAGAAGATGTTGTTTAACGAGGTGTGTGGCCTCATATCGAGGTGGCGTCGAAGCGTTAAGGGTGGAGAGGATGGTTGAGGCTAAGCTTCAAGACCCTATAGGGCAATTCGCGGAGTTCTTTAAGTCATTTGCGGATAGCAAAGGCAACTTGAAGTACAGAGAGAGAGTACGCCAGATGATAGTTTCTGGGCTCAAATCCCTCGTGATAGACTTCGATGACTTGTTGCTGTATGATGACAACTTGGCTAAAGGTGTCGTGGACAGACCCAGAGAGTATGTGGAGTATGCATCCATAGCACTGTACGACGCCGTAAGGTCAGAGAGCAGGGCCTTCGCCGAAAAAGTTGGCAGGTTCCACGCCCGTTTCAGAGGAGCTGGTGACTTAGTCCCGATAAGGAAAATAAGGGCCGAGCATATAAACAAGGTGATTACGATAGAAGGCGTCGTCGTTAGAGCGAGCAACATAAAGCAAAAGCTCGTCGAAGGCACCTTCATATGCAAAAACTCCGACTGCGGAGAGATGATAAAGATCCCGCAAGACTCTAGGACTTTCAGCTACCCGAGCATTTGCCCTAGATGCGGAAAGAGGGGGGTCTTGGAGTTCAGTCCTGAAAACTCGACGTTCATGGACGTTCAGACCCTCGTCGTCCAAGAGAGGCCTGAGGACGTGCCCTCTGGTCAGTTGCCACGCTCAATAGAGGTCTTCGTCGCCGACGACTTAGTCGACAGGGTAAGGCCTGGCGACAGGGTCCTGATAAGTGGAATACTATCAGTGAGGCAGGAGCACTCGCCGAAGCTTGGCAAGCTAACCACCTTCACGACTTACTTGGAGGCCAACCACATAGAGGTCTCGACCAAAGGGATCGAGGACGTCGAGATAACGCCGGAGGACGAGGAGAAAATAAGAGAGGTTGCTAAAGACCCGAACATCGTAGAAAAGATAGTGAGATCGATAGCCCCCTCGATTTACGGGATGGAAGAGATAAAAGAGGCCATAGCCTACATGCTTTTTGGAGGGGTTCCCAAGGTCATGCCAGATGGAGTCAAGATAAGGGGGGACATGCACGTCCTCATAGTCGGAGATCCCGGGACGGCCAAGAGCCAACTGCTACAGTATGTAGCCAAGCTCGCGCCGCGCGGGATATACACATCTGGCAAGGGTTCAACGGCGGCAGGGCTTACAGCGACGGTCGTCAGAGATAAAAACACGGGCGACTTCTTCCTCGAGGCTGGCGCTTTAGTCCTTGCAGATAATGGTATCGCAGCAATAGATGAAATAGACAAGATGCGAGATGAAGATAGAGTTGCTATGCACGAGGCCATGGAACAGCAGACGGTAAGCATAGCCAAAGCAGGGATAGTGGCCACGCTTAATGCGAGAACCTCCATTTTGGCAGCGGCCAATCCGAGGTTTGGTAGGTACATGTCCAATAGGCCGGTGTCGGAGAACATCAATTTGCCCGTGACGATACTATCGCGCTTCGACTTCATATTCGTAACCACGGACAGACCAGACAAGGCTAGAGACACTGCTTTGGCCGATCACGTTTTGAGCTTAAGAGCCATGAAGGGTGAGCTCCCCGCTCCCTTCACTCCTGATTTCCTCAGAAAGTACATAGCTTATGCCAGGAAGCACGTGAGGCCTAAGTTAACCGATGAAGCGATAGAGAAGATGAAAGAATACTTCCTCGGTTTGAGGGAAAGGGCTTCAGAGGACAGCCCAGTGCCCATCACAGTAAGGCAGCTCGAGACCCTCATTAGGGCTGCCGAGGCGAGAGCTCGCATGGCTCTTAGAAGTGAGGTTACAGCAGAAGATGCCGTAGCAGTAATTAGGCTCATGAATCATTACTTGAGGACTGTAGGGACCGATGCGGCGGGGAGGCCCGACATAGACGTAATAATGACTGGGAAGCCCAGAAGTGTACAGCAGAAGTTAGTCAAAATAGTGGAGATAGTCGAGAGGCTTCAGAAGGAGCTCCAAGGAGGGCCTGTTAGCAGAGAGTTGATATTCGAGAGGGCTGAGAAGGAGGGCATTGAGAGGGCTTTCGTCGAGAGGGCCCTTAAGCAACTCGTAAACGACGGAGTGCTCTTCCAGCCACGCGATGGCTATTACAAGAAAGTTTAGGGCCTTGTGTAGGTGAAGGGGGATCGAGGTAAGCGCTCTAGAGGTACCTAACGAAATAAAGCAAGTACTTATTGAAAAGGGCGTTAGAAGGCTTTATCCTCCTCAAGAAAAGGCCGTTAGAGCTGGCCTCTTAAAGGGCAGGAACTTGGTTGTCTCCGCTCCTACTGCTTCAGGGAAGACCCTCATTGCTGAGCTTGCAATAGTCAAAAGAGTAGTAGAGGAGAAGGCCAAGGCCTTATATCTGACGCCCCTAAGAGCTCTCGCTTATGAAAAGTGGCTCGAATTCAAAAAGTACGAGGAAAGGGGGCTGTTGAGGACGGCCGTCACGACGGGCGACTACGACAGCGACGATAGGTGGCTAAGCAATTACGATGTCATAGTTTGCACTAACGAAAAACTCGATAGCCTGATAAGGCACAGAGCCACATGGCTCGACGAGGTCAAGGTGGTGGTCTCGGACGAGGTGCACCTAATAAACGACCCAGAGAGGGGGCCGACGCTGGAAGCCGTTTTAGCTAGACTTAGAGGGCGCTCGAGGGATCTACAAGTGGTCGCCCTGAGCGCCACAATAAGCAACGCGAGGGAAATCGCCGAATGGCTTGGCGCGGAGCTCGTCGAGAGCGATTGGCGACCCGTTCCTCTGAAAATGGGCGTTTGCGTGGGTAATAGAATCACCTTCGATAACGGTGAGGAGCACGTATTCGAGAGAGTGACGGGGGACTCGATAATAGACATGGCATTAGAGGTCGTAAAAGATGGGGGTCAATGTCTAGTCTTCGCCAACACCCGCCAAAACGCTGTGAAGTACGCCAACAAAATGTCGAGGTATTTGGAACCTCATGTAGATCCCAAAGAAGTCAGGGAGCTATGCGAGGAGATAGAGGAAGGCGAGGAGGCCTCCATAGTAAATGAGGAGCTCACGAGCTTAGTCAGAAAAGGAGTGGCCTTCCACCATGCAGGCCTCTCAGCAAGACAAAGGAGGATAATTGAAGAGGGCTTTCGAAATTTCAAGATAAAAGTCGTGTGCTCGACGCCCACTCTAGCCGCAGGAGTCAACCTGCCAGCTCGAAGGGTCATAATCCAAGACTACAGGAGGTACGAGGTCGATCGCGGGTTCTATAGAATCCCGGTCTTGGAGTTTCACCAGATGGCTGGCAGGGCTGGGAGGCCGCAATACGACGAGTACGGAGAGGCTGTGGCAGTCGCGAAGACCGAGGTAGAGGCTTACGACGTCTTTGCTCACTACATAAAGTCAAGGCCCGAAAATATAACTTCGCAATTAACGAATGAGGCGTCGCTGAGAAAACACGTGCTGGCAACGATAGCTTCGACGGATGAAGCGACCTTAGATGACGTCCATGACTTCATATCGAAGACCTTCTACGCCCATCAGTTCACTCCCATCGGTGCTATGCTTAGTGTCAAAGGAGTCCTGAGGTTCTTAGAGAGGGAGGGCTTCATCGTTGTTGAGGGGAACGTCCTGAGGGCGACGAAGCTCGGCCACAGAGTGTCAGAGCTCTACGTGGACCCGCTATCGGCGGTCATATTGTTGAGGCACTTGAGGGGGCTGAAGAAGGAGGCCACGCTCAAGTACTTGCACTTAATATGCAAGGTTCCCGAAGTGCCCAAGCTCCACGTCAAGAGGGGGGAAAGGGAGAGGCTAGCCTCCTTCGTCTTAGAGAGCGACGAAGTCTTGTCAGATGAGGACGAGGACTTAACGACCCTGATGTCCGAGGTCAAGACGTCTCTTCTCCTATACGACTGGATAAACGAAGCTCCTGAAAACGACATAGTGATGAAGTATGACGTCGGGCCAGGAGACGTATATGCGCTAACTCAAGTAGCGGAGTGGATATGTCATGCAGCTAGCGAAATAGCTAAGGTAGCAGGCTTTACGACCCACGCTCAGAAGCTCAGCGCCCTAGTGCCTAGGGTAAGGTGGG
>Ga0209183_1000043_pt1 | contig 59070 bp, 64 predicted proteins | sample LHCtaG_2_FD_184120 | JGI IMG/M metagenome (GOLD analysis project Ga0209183, IMG submission 184120) | Hot spring microbial communities from Little Hot Creek, USA to study Microbial Dark Matter (Phase II) - LHC4sed_replicate (SPAdes)... | ecosystem: Environmental > Aquatic > Thermal springs > Hot... | reverse complement strand
TCCCTATTCCTGTTCTATACCAATCTTCCCTTCTCTCAAATAAGAACCAGTACCCTTGAGGATCATAATCTATGAGTACGTAGGGACTTGTACCTATAGGTGGGAAGAATGGAAACCTAAGCGGGTCCTCGACTTTTTCGAATATATGCTTTGGCATAATAAGGATGGAGCCAAAACTGACTACGTTCACAAAATACTCGTAGAATTTCGAAGCAGGTTCTAGGAGCTCGATGACTACTGTGTATGGATCTTCCGCGTATACCCTCTTAATATATTTGTTGAATAGAACCGTATTTACCATACCAGAGATAGGATTATATAGCCTCTTAGCAGCTAGGCTGGAACTTAAATATCCTTGTCCTGGGAGACCATATATACGGGGACGGAAGCGGTAGAAATTTATACCTAGAGTGAAATAGCGGGAACAAATCATTTTAAGATGGAGAAGTTCAGAGTTCTGTGTCGCAGGGTATGCGACTTGAATCAGTTGAGATTGACTTAAGTAATGTTCCGATTAAAGTCGTAACGTTTTTAAGCGAATTGTTCTATACAATTGTTTTCTTTGAGGATTCAGCATGGTCATCTCGGAACCTTTCATGCTTTACGTCAGTAAGAGGTTCGTAGATAGAGCTTCCAAGACGTTTGGTCTAGGCTTAATCGTCAGAAAGCCCTTGGTAGAGATAATCAGAAGGATGGGGATCGCGTTTACTGAGCTTGACAGGGATGAGGCACGTAGAGCTCTTGACAGTGTTGCCGATTCCAAGGGCGTGAGCATCTCGACTGCCCAATTAGTGAAGGGGCTTGCGCTCGCTTTCCTACTGCCTACAGGAGTCTTCATCGCCATGCTGAAGAAGGTCCTCTACAGGGCTGGGATCGAGACCGAGGGCTACATTATGCTGGAATTCCTCGCCGAGATCCCGAGGGCGTTCAGATCCACATTATTCTACGACATCTGGTTAGTCATACCCAAGTCTGAGGAAGGTGCGGTTAAAGCAGTGGAAACGTTAAGAGAGATCGTGAGTAGGGTCGGTGTCCAACCATTAACTGAGGAGGAGTGGAGAAACGCAGAACCTATTAGAGAGAAATTGGCTGGGAGAATTGAAGTTAAGGGCTTGACCGAAAACTTGTGGATCACTATTTAAACACGAGCGTTAACTGTCCCTAGAGTCCATAGAGTGTAGTGGTGGATAGGCTTATCTAAGGTGGTCAGGACAAAGTACGAGAAGGGCTTGCTAAATCTGCTTGAGCCCGTTGAGTTCGAGGAAGGTAGAGAGTAAAGGTTGTAATTGAAGAGGATATAGATGAGCCGATTGATGAAAAGCTGTTGGAATGTAAGGAAAGATACCTCTACAATGAAGAAACTGAAGAAGGATGAGTAGAGCTGAACTCAGCGTGTGTACTGAAGAAGGTGATCCTGCCCTTCATTAGAAGGAAAAGCTCCTAGAGAACCTCATTGAGAGCATCAAGGAGCTAATTAAGCCCTAAGCCATCTAAGTCTGTATCTGACTTGTGAGTCTTTCTTCCACGAAGCACCCAACTCTCTAAACTTCTCAAACAACTCTTTCGAAGTCATCGGCTGTCTCCTCAGCCAATGTAGCATCTCCCTCACACCCCATATGTTCTGACAGAGGTGGTCTAAGACTATTCTTCTATCCTTAGTATCGAGAAACTTACGTCCATCTTCCGTTAGGTAAAGTAAGCCGTTCTCCACCCTTGCCAACGACGTGTAAAGTATGCAGATCCTCAGGGCTTCTCTAATCCACTCAGGATTACATTTGAACGTATCGCCTATCAGTTTAGCTAATTCGTCGAGCGTGAGCTTACTCTCACGTATTTTCGAAAGGATGAGCGAAAGAGTTTCCAAATAGTTTTTCCAGCCCACCAGGTAGAGGCCAGAGAGACATATAACGATTGTTAACACCCAAATATTACCCCCCTTCAGAATACGTGTATCCTTCCGGAAGCTTTGTAGCATACATACCTACTCGTTAGTGGTAAGTGCATGAGCATATCCTTAGCAGTCCTATAGTCTACTCTGAACCTCCTAGAAACCTCACCCAGCGTGGCAGACCCGCTTGAAAGAACATCGTAGATCCTACTCTCACATTTACTAGGCAAGCAACCTCCCCCACTCACAGGTACAATTAATTGTATACTCGATAATGGTATTAAATCTAACTTAAAACTGGTGGGCGGCTTCAGGCTTCGATCCCTTAGCGTAATCCATCTAGATGATGTTGGATACTGATCGGCGGATTGACTAGGTATCCATCTAGATAGTATTTCATGACTGGTTTAGTTTAGGGCTGTTGAGGTTTTGCTGCATATAAGTATTCAAGTAGGCGGAGTAATGATAAACTTAGTCTAAAGATTAAATTGAAAACTTTTATAAATGGTTTTATCCTCGTAAAATTTTATGATAGAACAGTCTGAGCTACGCGAAGCACATCGCCTCCGATAATCTTCCGGATCTCCTCCTCCGAATATCCTCGCTGTACTAGGCCGACTGTGAATAGTGGCCAGTTTGTCCATGCCATACTAAGTTTTTGTTCTGGTGTAGTTTCGAAGCTATCTGGAGGCCAGAGCGACTCCCAAGATGCTCTCCTCTTAGGCTGCCTCGGTAGCTTTTCATATTCTCGCGTTGCGTTTCTGGAGACGTATGCGACATCTGTGCCGATAGCTACATGGTCTACGCCGAAGTTTTCCGCTACGTAGTCTATATGGTCGAGCATACGCTTTATATCTCCACCGAGGAATCTTGGGATGCAGCATATACCGATGTAGCCTCCCTTCTTCGCGATAGCTTCTATCACATAGTCTGGTTTACAGCGGTGATGTTTATGGATCGAGTAGCAGGCTGTGTGGCTTGCAACTATAGGTTTTTCAGAGTATCTAGCTGCGTCGAGGCTTGTCTGCCATCCGCAGTGGGATACGTCTATGATTACCCCAACACGATTCATCTCCTTAACCACTCTTCTACCGAAGTCGCTTAACCCTCCATCGGTTGGCTCACCGCATCCATCGCCGATCATGTTACGCCGGTTATAGGTTAAATGCATCATCCTTATACCCAGCTGGAAGAAGACTTCGATGTAGCGCATCTCCTCCTCGACAGATATCCAATCCTGCGGGAGGGGGACTCCATTAGCACTTAAGTAGAGGCAACGCTTACCCTGTTTCTTCGCAGAAACTATATCGTCAGGGATAACAGCTTTCTGGACGAAATCACGCATCATATCCGTAACATAGGTGAAGTGAGCTAAACGCTTTACTAGTTTACGTATATCCTGTCCCTCCTCACCCGCATTCTGCAGGATGCATGTCACCCCTGCAGCATCCCAAGCAGATATGAATTCAGCTTGCTCCACCGGATCGCTTACGCATCTAGTCATCTCCATATTCTCTATCATATCCTGTATCTCTATACTCGATGCACCCTCCTCCATAGCCGCTTTCACCCTATCGCCATCTATAGCCGAACGAGGAGCAAAGCCATACGCATCGACGACGATAGAGTTTGCATGAAGTTCTAAACCACGCTTCAGTTCCATCTGACTTGGCTTCAAGATCTTCAGAGCTATTTTCCATGCCTCCCTCATCTTCTCGTTCACATTATGCTTTCTAACAAATTCCTTATATACCTCCATAACATACCCAACCTTGCTTAATGAAATAACCGATATACCTTAAATTATCTTTCGATTCTTCCTCCTATGGATTGAAGGCGTATCGATGAAGCTTATCAAGCTTAGCTAACTCCTGCTCAGCCTAGATTCTCCTGACGATTATGATTTTAAACTTAGCCTCTTGAATGATGGTAAGGTTGGGAGGCTATTCAAGATCTCGAGTAGCCTCATAAGTATGTTTAGCAATCTACAGAGGGAGGGAGTGAAAGGATACCCACGGCATATTCGATGCTGAAAGCTTTAACGGCACCCCTCCAGAAGCGGAGGAGATAGTAGAGTTTAAGCTTAGAAACCATAGTCTACTCCGCATACCCTTCAGAACGCTTAACACCGTGAGTTTATGATGGAATACGCGGAGACGAGGGATATACTCTACGTTATAGAGGTACTCGGTCGTAGAAACGTAAAAGAACGCTCTTATCCATACGTAGTCGGTCAATGCAGAGATGGGACGGATATATATGATCGCTAAAACGGTTGAGCTTATAGAAGCGGACATTATGTATGCGGAATCGAACTGTATCAGATTTTTAGGAAGCGTAGGTAGAGTGTCAGATTTCATCCAAACGATGGTGGGGCCGCTGGGATTTGAACCCAGGACCGCCAGCGCCCCAGGCTGGTATCCTTCCAAGCTAGACGACGGCCCCTCTATCTACACTCTTCTTACTCCTTAATTCTTACCCTTATTCTGCTATCTGCTCCGCCTTTATATAAGCGTTTGATTCTTCATATTCTCGGTGGGTTATATATGTGTCGTATTCTCGGTGTTATCGGTTCTGGTTATCCCCCTGCTGTTTTCCGTGAATTCGCTCTTCTAGCTTTTAAGGGTCACGTTGATGGTTGGGGGCTCGTATGCTTCCATGATGATCGTCCTAGGATCCTAGGCTTATCCTGTAATTCTATCATCGATGAGATGGACATGTATCTTTCAGCTTCCGATGATGCTTTAAGGCTTGGATCCAGCATTATAATCGCTCATATAAGGAAGGCTTCCCAGGGTATACCTGTATGTATAGCTAATACTCAGCCCTTCGTCTATGATGGATGGGTTTTCTGTCATAACGGTACCGTAAGGGATATCGGTAAGCTCGATACTAAGCTCCCGGTATCAGGCTCATCTGATAGCGAGAAGCTATTCAAGTATATCGTCCAGCTTATCATGGAAGGCTTTAGCCTGAGTGAAGCTTTGAAGCGTATACATAGTGTAGTCGTGGATTATACAGCTTTAAACTTCATACTCTCCGATGGAGATATGCTATACGCTTATAGGGATTATAGGTTGAACGGCGACCATTATACGCTATTCTATCTCAGGGGTGAGGGTTATGTGTTAGTATGTTCTGAAGCGTTGGAAGCTGTAGATGGTGTATGGATCCCCCTAGGTAATCGTAGCCTTCTATCTATCGATAGGGATCTCGCTTTGAAGATCGATAGGATTACCTAAACGGGTATAGCTTTGGATGCAGGTTTACCTCTTACACCCCAATTATCCCTTGGGATTTCATGTATTACAACCGTTACGGCTTCCTGCGGTACGCCTATATCTGTGAAAACCTTCGTAATACCCTCGATTATCTTCTCCTTAACCTCGCTTGGTCTTCCAGTCCACATGTAGACGTGTACTACGGGCATACCTCTGGTAGAAGTAGCGATGGTTATCGATTTAAATATCTATCTGATCTAGGTTTAAACTATCGATTAGCTTATGGAAGGATTCATCATCGATAGACTTCTTATACATCCTAAGATTCTCTAGGATTACATCCTTATCGACTTCGATCACCCTCCGACCTGTTATATACGGTATCCTGAAAGCTATATACTGAACTATCGATGTAAGGTTTCTAGGCCTCCTGTATACGCTAGCCGATTCGAAATCTATTATGACCGGTTCACCTGTAGGCTTCACTATGACGTGCTTCTCAGCCCTACTGAGTTCACCGTGATCCAACCCCACCCTATCCAGCCGGTAGGCTTGACCTAATAGAATCCTGGCGGCATAACGAATTCTACCCAGATCATCCTCGCTCGATATCCAATCCAAGATGTTCGATCCAGGTATATACTCCATCAATATCACATCGTCTGTGAAGCCGTAGAGTCTAGGCCCTACGGATACTGTGTTAGCTAGCTTCAGCATCATAGCTTCATGCATCAACCCTTCCCTAGTTGAATCAACTCTTCTAATCTTAGCGGCTGCCAGCCCGCTCCTCGTCTCCACTAGAATAACTATGCTGCGATAACCCTTACCCAACACCCTTACTCCGCCTATACTACTACCCCCCTCCGATAATATGTATTCAACCCCTAGGGATCTAAGCTGATCAAACCTAGAATCGATATCTACGACTTCAGGTTTAGGATATCCTACTATATACCTCAACTTCTCGATGGATCTAGCCCTATCTAGATGTATCTTCGATACATCCAAATCTAAGCCACCTAGGTCTACCGTCTAGTAGATCGTATAGATGCTCAGAGAATCCTCTAGATCTCTCAACTAGCTCTAAGAGATCGATACCCATATATATCTTAAATCCTCTCGCTATAGATGCAGCTATATCCTTCGAGAACCCGTGAGATGGTAGATCGCTCCTCGATAGATCCTCCAGGAGAGAGCATATATCTGTATAGCGTCTCCTCCTCGCTACATACCATCTATCTCCATCTATCCACGGCCCAGATACCCTACCCCCTCCACGCATATACTTCTCTAGGAATCTAGATGCCTCAGGTGAATCTACAGGTGGGCCTCTATGAAGCTTAACCCTAGGTAGTATCCCAGATTCAAGCTCTACTATGAAGGCTGTGAACCCATCACCGCTCCAAGCTGATGATCTAATAATCTTAAACTCCCACTTCTCGATGATGTTTACGAAAGCTTTCAAACTCCTATATATCTCACCCCAAAGGGTATCTGGAGGTATAGCCGGCTCATCGAATACTAAAGCTAGCAGAGTCGATCCTCTACGCTCTATAGCTTCACGTATAAGATCGATGTCGAACCGTATCTTAGGCGGGTTGAAGAATTCTATACTAGGCTTATCCAGGAATAGTTTGGATGCAGCTGTGAATTCGCTAAGCTTCGTGAGAGATACGGGTGAAGCTACATTCCTACGCGGATCGATAGGATCGATTACGATGAGAGGATGACCTCCGAAAATCTTACGTGCAGCTTCTACATCACGGTAATAACCCTCTAAATCTATGAAAAGCCCTATCCAACCCTTAGATGCAGATCTCAGGGTATCTATAAACGATCTAAACCTGATTATGAGGAGTTCACATAGGTATCCGCTGAACCCGCCTACCTTAACATCCGCTCCGTAGACGCCGATGCCTTTCATAAACTTCTTCAGTAAGCGAACCTGATCCCTAACCTCATCCGATGGAAGCATCCTCCTAACGTAATCAGTATGATACGGGGTCCTATCTACGGCTGTAACCCAGCTACCAGGTTTAGATCTACATGCCGGAACTATATTCACCCTAACCCCCTTAATCCACCCCTCTACGTACGGATGCTCAGCATACCTTAGGATCCATCTACCCCCGAGATCGTCGAAGACTCTAACGCCTATCCTTATACTCAGATCTGTGAGTATCTCCCTACCGATACCTGGAGGGTATAGTATGAATACATCGATATCGTAATCCCCTTTAAGCCAAGTACCCTTAGCTATAGATCCTAGAATCCTAGCTTCAGCCTCCACCCCCTCAGAGGCTATCAGCTCCTCGACTTTATCCAAGATCATCTTGGATAAAGCTTCAACCTCAGCCTCCTCGGCTCTATCAGGCTTCACAAGCTTGAGAGCATCGGCTACGACTTCATCGATGGACATAACTTTACCTCGACGCCTCGACTACATGTAGATCGCTGTATATGGGGCCTCTAGATGTTAGTATGCTACGCTTCAACTTAACCTTATCCACGAGGTATTCTCCAAACCTATAATCCCTCCAATCCCCTATAAGCTTGAGGAGTCTAGCTCTATCGTGAACCGATTTAACCCTGGAGACTGTTAGATGAGCTGTGAAGCCTCTAGGATCCCTAGCGAATCCTAGATTCGAAAGCCTACCTTCGACCTCTTCGTATAGAGATTTAAGCTTATCGTATCCTCTACCTACTCCAACCCATACCACGTTAACCCTACCGCCACCTGGGAAGTATCCTACACCCTTCACCTCTACGTCGAAGGGTTTGAAGGATATGGTCGATAGAGTCTTCTTGATTGATTCTATCCTAGCTATAGGAACCTCATCCAGGAATTTTAACGTGAAATGTAGGTTTTCAGGTTCGACGAGCTTCATAGGATTACCAGTCCCAGCTAGGGCTTCCTGAAATGATCTAATCCTCTCGATGATCCCCCCATCCTCCAGATCCACCGCTACGAAGCATCTATAGCTTTCGCTCATAACCCCCCTACATAGCTATCAACGTTTAGAGTTATAACTCTAACCTTAATCCCATGGTAGATTCGTATATGCATTCAGGCCATGAGATAACCTTGATGGTCTTCTCCTCGACTTCATTCCAATCTATATCGAATCCTAATCCAGGCTTCCTAAGTGCGTGAACGTATCCATCCATATCTATCCTGATGGTATCCCTAGTCTCCTGATCGAATATACCTATAGGGTAGGGCATCTCGAAGAAGCTGCAGTTCCTTATAGCTAGCATTACGTGTAGATGAGCAGCCTGCTGCCATGGGTGACCCCAACTATGAAGTTCACAGTTCATACTGAAAACCTCTGCTAGATGAGCTACCTTCAACGTACCAGTTATACCTCCTACGTTAACATCTACACATCTAAAGCCCTCTGCAGCCCCTCTAAGTACGAGCTCGGCATACCCGTATAGATCGTGTATATTCTCACACGTCAATACCTGTATATCCAAAGCTCTGCATAAGCTTGCTAAACCCTCGATATCAGTCGTAGGTATGGGATCCTCATACCAGTAGAATCCAAGCCTCTCTATCTCCCTACCTACCCTGAGAGCCTCCTCCCTGGTATATGCGTGGAATGGGTCGAGCATAAGCGTAATATCATCGCCTACAGCCTCCCTGATAGCTCTGCATACCTCGATACCCTTCTTCCAGTAGCGTGGGATGAATCTTTATAGCTTTAAACCCATACTCTACGCGTTCCTCAGCCACTCTGACGTAATCCTCTACGCTACTATACGACTGTGTACTCGCGAACGCAGGTATCTTCTCTCTATAGGCTTCGATCAGCTTGTAGATAGGCATCTTTAAAGCTTTCCCAGCTATATCCCATAGACACTCATCCAACGCGTATAGGATCGTAGGCGCGGATCTCTGGAAGAAGTATTGATGCCATAGGGACTTCTCGATCCTCTCCCTATCAAACGGATCCGCACCTACCGACGAAGTGAATTCCTCCACACCCTCAGTCATCTCTTGACGGTCTTAAACTTCTCCACCAGCTCCTCAGCGTATACCGCTTCCTCGAGCATGGTAACCCCCTCATCGGTTATTATACAGATCAAAGCTGAAGGTATGTTTATCCTCGTATCTTTCCCTGTAAACTTTTGAGGCTTCAATACATGAACCTTATACCTACGATCTTCAAACTCGGTATACCTATTCAGAAAGGATTAAACTATAGCTTAGCTTCAACCATATATTCTCTGTGCGGAGTTGCAGGTTAGGGGTAGGGTAGGCTGGATAGTCGAGCTTAGCGGTATAGATTGGCCTGGGAATATAACGTTCATGATATTCTTAGCTGGATGCAACTTTAGATGCCCATACTGCCAGAACGCCGGTATAATACCTATCGATTCTGGATACGAGGTATCCGTCGGAGATATCATGGCGAAGGTTGAGAGGAATCTTAAGCTTATAGATGCCGTAGGTGTAAGCGGTGGTGAGCCTACGCTGCAACCTAGGTTCGTAGAAGCCCTCTTCGAAACCGTTAAGGGCTACAACCTTAAGACGTTCGTAAATACGAACGGATCGAACCCTGGGCTTCTAGATAATCTATTCGAGAGGAAGCTTCTAGATCATGTAGCTCTAGACGTTAAAGCTCCTCTTAAACCAGATCTATACGGTTTAGTTATAGGCGGGGCTATACCTGGATCCACCGCCGTACAGAATCTTAAGAGGTCCATGGATATCTGTAGCTTCTACGATCGTAGATTCGAAGCTAGAACCACCATAGTACCTGGTTTAACCGATAAACCTGAATACATAGAGATGATAGCATACGATCTGAAACAATATGACTGCCTATACGTCCTACAGCAGTTCACACCCTACGGGGATATACTCGATCCGAGATATAGGCTTCTAGAACCTACATCCGAGGATATACTGAGGAGCTTAGCTAAGGTAGCGTCGGATGCAGGTTTAAGAGAAGTGTATATAAGGTATCGCGGCGGTATGGTTAAAGTTAGATAGGTATCCCACCCTAATCTATCGTGGAGGCTATGATAGCGTTAGGGGTTGTAGGCCTACCTGGATCTGGGAAGACGACTGTAGCTAGGATGCTTGAATCTAGGGGTTGGAGGATCGTGAATATGGGTGATTACGTTCGTAGGGAGGCTTCTAGACGTGGATTGAAGCCTACACGTGAGAATCTATCTATGTTAGCTCATAGGCTTAGAGAGGAGATGGGGGGTGACGCCGTAGCTCGTCTATGCATCGATGATATACTATCATCCGATAGACCGGTTGTCATCGATGGGATTCGCAGCCCTTTAGAGCTGGATTTCTTCAAGAGTAGGATACCCTCTATGCTCCTCGTATTCGTCGATGCTCCTATCGAAAAAAGGTTTAGCTTCCTATCCTCTAGGGGTAGGATGGATGATCCCAGATGCGTAGGGGATCTGATAGCTAGGGATGAGGAGGAGATTAGATTCGGTCTGATGGAGCTTAAGGATAGAGCCGACTACGTGCTGGTGAACGATGGGGGTTTAAGAGAGTTAGAGGAAAGGGTTGAGGATATGTTGAAGGATGTATATTCTAGGATCGGCTGCGATCGATGTGGAAATCGATATTAGTTTAAGTAGGGCCTAGATATATGTCGAGCTATGCTTAGGTTTGAATCGACATTCCCGATTAGGGTGGTCTACGGATTTGGAGCCGTAGATAGGGTGGGCTCAGAAGCTAGGAGGATCGGTCTTAAAGGTAGATGTATGTTCGTAACGGGTAGAAGGTTCGCTAAGAGCTCAGGCTATCTAGATAGGATTAAAGGCCTACTGGAATCCGCAGGTTTCGAAGTGTATGTGTTTGATAGGGTTCAACCCAATCCTACGATCCGTGATGTGGAGGATGGTGTTAGTCAAGCTCGTATAGCCGGGGTTGATTTCTTCGTAGCTTTCGGTGGGGGTAGCGCTATAGATACCGCTAAGATGGTGAGCGTAGCATACTCGCTTGGAGGATCTATAACAGACTACTTGTACCCTAAGATAATCGATGATCCTATAAAGCCTATAGTAGCTATACCGACTACATGCGGTACCGGAAGCGAGGTAACTAGATACGCTATAGTCACCGTGGGGACTCGTAAGCTTATCGTATCCGGTTGGAGCCTAGTTCCGAGGATAGCTATACTAGATCCTGAACCCCTCAGATTCCTACCGAAGGATCAAGTAGCGTATACAGGTTTAGATGCGCTTACCCATGGGCTTGAAGCCTACTTCAATAGGAATTCATCTATAATGTCGGATATCTACGCTATCGAAGCTATCAGGGTTATACTCAGTAATCTGAAGGATGCATACGATGGATGTATGGATGCTAGAAGCATGCTCCTATACGGTAGTATGAGCGGGGGATTCGCTATAAATATGACAGGAACAACCATGATACATGGTGGGGGATACTATCTAACGGCTAGATACGGCCTCCCCCATGGTTTAGCTAACGCTCTCATAATGCTTCCGATACTTAAATTGAATATGGAATCCCAGCCTGATAGAACGTTGAATCTAGCTAGGATTATAGGCTTACCATCCTCAAACTTCGAGGAGGCTGCCGACGCTATAATTAACGCTATAGCTTCGATCGAAGATTACATCGGTATACCTTCAGGCCTAGGATCGTTAGGTATTCCGCTCGATGATGTAGGTAGGTTAGCCGAGGAGGCTTTAACCTATAAGCGTAACCTCGAGAATAATCCTAGAGAATTAAGCTTGGAGGAGATGATGGGTATATTCAACTCCGTATACCATGGTAGGGGTATATGATGCTACCCAGATACACCTATAGCCGATGATCCCCGTATAGTGTATTTTTAAGGTTAAATATTTATCTAGGCTCTAACTAGCCGTAGTAGTTTAGAGGTGTCTCTATGGGTCGGGCTGTAGCTATAAACGGTTTCGGTAGGATCGGTAGGCTTACCTTTAGAGCTGCTCTAGAGAATAATCTGGATATAGAGTTTGTAGCTATCAACGATATAGCTGATGCGAAGACTCTAGCCCACCTATTGAAGTATGATAGTACGTATGGTAGAGCTCCCTTCGATGTTAGGGTTGAAGGTAACTATATAGTAGCAGGGGACGTGAAAGTTCAAGCTTTGAAGGAAGCTGAGCCGTCGAAGCTTCCATGGAAAGATCTGGGCGTATACCTAGTGGTAGAATCTACCGGTAGGTTTACCGATAGAGCTGGGGCATCCAAGCATCTACAGGCAGGTGCTAGCAAGGTTCTAGTCTCAGCTCCTATGAGACCTGCTGAAGCTGCGGATATAACCATGGTTCCAGGTGTCAACGATAACATGTACGATCCTAAGAAGCATACGATGATATCTCTAGCTTCATGCACCACGAACGCTGTAGCCCCAGTAGCTAAAGTCCTGAACGAACGATTCGGTTTAAGATACGGTTTAATGAATACCGTACACGCTGTTACGAACGATCAGAGGATCCTGGATATGCAGCATAGCGATCTTAGGAGGGCTAGATCTGCTAGCTGGAATATAGTTCCTACGACCACCGGTGCGGCTGAAGCTGCTACACTTACGCTACCGGAGCTTAAAGGTAGGATGACGGGTATAGCTTTAAGGGTGCCTGTACCTACGGTCTCCGTAGTCGATTTAACAGCAGTCTTAGAAAGGAATGTTTCCGTCGATGAGGTTAACACAGCTTTCAAGGAGGCTTCGGAGAAGCCTCCGCTTAAAGGTATACTAGGCTACAGCGAGGAGCCTCTAGTATCGTCAGACTATATTAAATGCCCATACTCATCCGTAGTGGATGCACCTATGACTAAAGCTATAGGAAACCTCGTTAAAGTCTTGGCTTGGTACGATAACGAGTGGGCTTACTCCTGTAGGCTAGCTGAGACTGCTAGGAGGATAGCCGATATAGGTTAAGCCTCGGTGTAGGGGTCTATGGCTATATTTCTCACGATCGATGATCTAGATTTCACTGGTAAAACCGTTATTTTGAGACCTGACTTCAACGTCCCGGTAGATCCAGCTACCGGTGAGATAATCGATGATAGTAGGATAAGGGAGCATGCCGAGACTATAAGGGAGCTATCAGGTAAAGGTGCTAGGATAGTTATATTGGCTCACCAGGGTAGACCAGGTGAGAGGGATTACCTGGAATCGCTACGTAAGCATGCTGAGAAGCTATCGGAGATACTGGGATTCAAGGTAGGCTATGTAGACGATCTTGTAGGCGATGCGGCTTTAGAAGCTATATCTAGGCTCAAACTCGGGGAGGTGCTGCTCCTCAAGAATGTAAGATCCCATCCGGATGAGGGTAGGGAGGCTTCGCCTGAGGAGCATGCTAGATCGGAGATAGTATCTAAACTCTCTAGGGTTGCAGATATATTCGTCTTAGACGGGTTCTCGGTAGCTCATAGATCCCATGCATCAGTCGTAGGCTTCGCCTATACGCTTCCATCATGCGCCGGTAGGGTTATGGAGAGGGAGCTTAAAGCCTTGGATAGGGTTTTAGAGAATCCTGAGAAGCCCTTCGTATGCATCTTAGGTGGAGCTAAATCTGAGAAGAGTACCAATATGATAGACTACTTCCTAGCTGGGGGTCTAGCAGACTATGTACTCACCGGCGGGTTGATAGGTCAGCTACTCCTACTCGCTAAAGGCTTCGATCTCGGATCGATCAACGTTAGGGTACTGGAGAAGAAGGGATTCCTGAAGTTTAAGGATGAAGCCGTAAGGATACTGGAGAAGTATGATGGTAGGGTGAAGATGCCTATAGATGTAGCTGTAGATATGGATGGTAGAAGGGTTGAGATATCTGTAGAGAATCTTCCATCTAGTTATCCTATAATGGATATAGGTCATAGGACTATCGAAATGTATAGGCGTATCGTATCTGAAGCTAGATCTATACTTGTCAGCGGTCCTCTAGGCGTATACGAAGATGATAGGTTCATCGACGGTACATCGGAGGTTTATAGAGCTGTAGTTTCGAGTGGAGCATACCGTATAGGTGGTGGAGGAGATACGGTCGCAGCTTTGGAGAAACTTGGTTTAAGGGATAGATTCTCCTATGTGAGTCTAGCTGGAGGGGCTTTCATAGAGTATATCTCGGGTAGTAAGCTTCCAGGCGTGGAAGCTTTAGAGATGGCTTATAGAAGGGTTAAGCAGATTCGATGATCTAAGTAGAAAATCTTATATTTCTATCCCTATGATTTTTCCCTTGCAAGTCTAGGAGGTAGGTTATGGCGGAGATCTGCCCTATATGTGGGCTTCCTAAGGATCTATGCATATGCAGACAGATAAGCCAAGAGCAGCAGCGTATCGTTATAAAGCTTGAGAAAGTTCGTTTCGGGAAACCTGTAACAGTCATAAACGGTATAGTAGCTAACGATAAAGAGTTGAGGAAGCTTGCTCAATCCCTCAAATCTCTATGCGCATGCGGTGGCACCGCTAAAGATAGCAAGATACTGCTTCAAGGGGATCATAGATTCAAGGTTAAGGATTACCTTATCAGCGTAGGCTTTAAAGCAGAGAATATCGATGTAGAATAGGATACGGTACTGTATGGATGTAGTAGATGGATATGGGGCGTCCTAGAGGTAAACCTACGCTAGCTGAGCTTAGAAGCCATATCCTAGGGTTTAGGGGTGCTCGTAGAGGCGATGTTATACTAGGTCCCGGGATAGCCGTGGATTCCGCTGTAGTGGATTGCAGCGGTGTTAGGATAGCGCTTAAAGGTGATCCGATAACAGGGGCTATCGCTGAGATAGGGAGGCTAGCAGTTATAGTTCCATCGAACGATATAGCGGCGGCGGGTGGATTACCTAGATGGCTTACGGTAATCTTACTCCTACCTACAAGTATGTCTATAGAAGATGCTAGATTCATTATGGATTGTATAGATGTTGAGGCACGTAGATCTGGTATAGCTATCGTAGGTGGTCATACGGAGTTCACCGATAACGTAGTATATCCTATAGTATGCAGCTTCGTATCCGGTGTAGTCGATCGCATCCTAGATCCTAAGGATATAAAGCCCGGCGATATCATCGTAGTTACTAAAACCGTAGCTATGGAGGCTACGGTTATAATAGCCTCAGATCTAGCTGAAGATGTGGAGAAGGTTTTCGGTAGAGACTTCAGGATTAGATGCATATCCATGAGGGATAGGTTGAGCATCATACCTGAAGCTAGGGCTGCCCTAGCTGTTGATAGCGTCGTAGCTATGCATGATCTAACAGAGGGCGGGCTTCTAGCTGGTGTCGTGGAGCTAGCTGAAGCATCGAATCTAGGCTTCATAATATATGAGGATAAGATACCTGTAGCTGAGGAAACCAGGCTTCTCTGCAGCTATTTCGGCTTAGATCCTTTGAAAGCTATAAGCTCCGGATCCCTACTGATAGTCGTTAGACCAGATGGCTTGAATCAGCTTAGAGATAGCTTATCGATGCTTGGAGTAGAGTATTCCGAGATAGGTTTATTCACGGATGATCCCGATCGGAGGGTGATCTTAGCCGGGGATGGAGTAAGGAAGGTGGAGCCGCCGGATAGGGATGATCTATGGAAGCTTATAGATAGGATCCGTGGATGCGGTTTACAGGCTAACAGTAGAATGGGGATGGATACCTGAGTAGAGCTAGTATACCGCCTAGAGCTACGAGTTTATCGTGTGCCTCGGTTTCGCATCCTATGAATCTAACCTCTCCCCCCATCCTCTCTACATTCTCTATCATCCTATACAACCTGTTCCACCCCTCATCATCGAGTTTATCGAGCATCCTCTCCGATACTAATAGAAGTTTAACGGTGCCGTATGATGAAAGCTTCTCGACCTCCTCGAACCCGTAAGCTGCTAGCCCGCTATCTCTCCCAACCTCTCTTAGAACATCCTCTATCAATATAGACTCCTCCACGGCTCTACACTCAGATATATACCTGGATAGGCTTCCTGAACGTAGAGCTTCAGCTAAACCTGAAGCACCGCCGCTGCTAGCTACGCAGATCCTTATACGATCAGAGTATTCAGGATGCTTGGATGAGAAGTATTCTATGAAGGAATCCTTGAAGTATCCTGGACCTAAAACCACTATTAAAGGCTTACCTCCGAGCGAGTTTACCGTATCCATAACAGCTTTAGCCACCTCTGAATGGAACCTATCGACTTCTCCTTCCCTCCCTTCCAAGCTAGATTTACCCGGTATCCTAGACTGTATCTCCGCACGCATCTCATACCCATACCCCCTTAACACAGCTATAGATGCTTCATCCCTATCGATCGATACCAAGACTACAGGTGTAAACCTAGATACGCATAGCTTCTTAAGCCTCTCCACCTCATATCCGTATATCCTCTCCTTCTTCACAGTTATGATGGATCCAACCTTAACGTTCACCGTATGATAACTACCCTTAACTCCCTCAAACCTTTCAGGCGCATCTACGACAACCCCTCTAACCCTAAGCCTTCTACCATATCTATCGAATTCGACGAATTCAACCCTGAGGGTTAGATCCATAGGGAACCTCCTCCCCTCCCTAACATCACCCATCCCAGTCCTTAGCTTAACCATCCTCATAGTCCTAGCTTCGATGAGATCTCCAGGCTTTATCAGAACCCTGAGGTTCCATAGATCCTCTATATCCTCCACACGTATCTTCGCTATACCCGTCTTCTCATCTAGGTGTATTATCTTCAAATAATCCACCTCGCTATATACCTGCTAGAAGCTCTACCCCGTCTGTAGATGCTATCCTACCATCCTTCATCACGACGATCCTATCGGCTATCTTGGAAGCTAAACCGTAATCGTTGGTAGCTACGACTAGTATCCCCTCATAATCCTCTATAAGCTTCACGAATACCTTCCTCCTATCAGGATCTAGATTCGATGTAGGCTCATCTAGGAGGAGGCATCTAGGCTTCAGTATTAAAGCTCTGATCAACGATACAAGTTGAGCTTCACCGCTAGATAGATTCTTAGAGTTTCTCGAGGCTAGCCGCTCGAGTTTAAGATCGGCTAAGAATCTATACGCCTCCTCTAAAGCTTTACTCTTCCCTATACCTCTAAGGATCAACCCATATGCTATATTCTCGGCTACGCTACCAGTAACCATGACCGGGTTATCGTGTACATATACGATATTCCTCCTAATCCTCACTCTTACATCCGATGGTTGAGCCCAAAATTCGACTCCGTCGACAAAGATAGAACCCCTACTAGGCTTATAGAGGAGTCCAGCTACCTTTAGAAGCGTAGTCTTACCTGAACCGTTAGGTCCGACTACAACTGTAGCACCCTCCCTGATCGTATAGTTTACATCCGATAAAGCCGTTATACCTCCTGGATAATCGAAATATACATTTCTAAGCGTTATCACCTAATCCTCCTCCATAAAATCCTAACGGTTATGTTAATTAAAACTACTATGAGTAGCAGTATTAAGCCTAATGTAAATGCATCCTCGAATCTACCCCTCTCGATCTCTAGAGCTATAGCCGTAGATAGAACCCTCGTATATCCTTTTATATTACCTCCGACGAGTAGGGCTACCCCAAGCTCGCCTACAGCTCTAGCGAACGATAAAAGGTATGCCGTGATCATGTTGAACTTTGCCTCCCTCACTATTATCAGGGCGGCTTGCTTCTCGGTGGCGCCGAGTGTTAAAGCTAGCTCCCAATACCTACTACGATACTCTCTGAATATATCGGTGAATAGTACTACTAGGAGCGGCGTTACTAGTATCGATTGCCCTAAGATTATAGCTTGCGGTGTATATAGGATGTTTAGATACCCGAGGGGTCCTGAACGGCTGAAAGCTAGGTATACCATGAGGCCTATAAGCACCGTCGGGATACCTATAGTAGCGTTAAAGAACTCTCTCACCGCTATAGAATACCTACTTTTAGAACCTGATAGAGCATAGGATAACGGTAGACTCCATGTTGAAGCTAGTAGCGAAGCTATAGAGGATATGGTTATAGTTCTTATAGAGATATCGATTACCTCCATATGCAATCACCCGTTTAGACGTTATCCCTATAGCTTTGAAAGCTCTATCCATATTTCTAGGAGGTTATCCTCGTATCCGCTAGCAGGATTGAATATATGGATGCCTGAAACTGTATATTCGAATATTATATTCTGTCCTCTACTAGATGAGAGGAATCTGAAGAATTTCTCAGCAGAGCTGTACCTATATCCACCAATTACCCTAGGATTCACAATGTATGCGCTATATATGTTGAGTAGGAGGCTGTGATTCGCTACCAATACCTCTAGATCTATCCTACCTTGAGATCTAAGCAGTATGTACGTACCTAGATCTGTCAGCGTATATGCATGCTTTTCGTTTGCGAATAGTAGTGTTCTCGACATACTCAGCCCAGATTCTATATACCATGATCCACCTGGATTCAGACCGGTTATCTTCCATAGCGATAACTCTCTAAGATGGGTGCCGCTTTGATCGCCTCTACTGATGAAAGAAGCTCTCCCCTCAACACCTACGGCGTATATCCTGGCGAAGGCATCTATAGGATCCAACCCCCTTATAGAGGCTGGATCATCTCTAGGTCCAACTATCGCGAACGAATTATAGGCTACTATAGCTTGTTTGTAAAGTATACCTCTCTCCATATACTCTCTCTCCATAGATGGTGTATGCGATATAACCATATCGATATCACCGGATGCAGCCATACGTAAAGCCTCCCCGCTACCTACAGGTATGAATATTACGGTTATACCAGGCTCCTCGTTTCTAAATTCATCTAGAAGCTTATCGAGTAAACCAGTATTATAGAGGCTTGTCGTAGTACCTACTAGGATTCTGCATCCTCCAACGTAGTACATCGCTATATATGCTGATATTATGAGTATCGCCGAAGCTATCGTTATAGTTGCTATATACATTCTGCGCATAGCCCTGGTAGCATCTTCTACCTAGCTAATTCAAACATCTTCTCCAAAGCTCTTCTAGCCTTCGAAGCTACGTTCTCAGGCACTTTAACCAAGTATCTCTCATCTCTCAATGCTAAGTATATCCTCTCCAGCGTATTCAACTTCATATTAGGGCATACGGCGCCTCTATAAGCTGGTATGAAGGATTTACCTGGATTCTCCTTTCTAAGCCTATGGAGTAACCCCACCTCTGTAGCGACTATGAAAGATGAGTGCGAGGATGATTTAGCATATCTACACATCTGCGTAGTACTACCTATGAAATCTGCCATCTCCTGTACATCTATCGTGCATTCCGGGTGGGCCATCACAACTGCTTCTGGATGTAAACTCTTCGCTTTCGCTATATCTTCCCTGAGGAAGAGGATATGCGTCGGGCAGAACCCTCTCTCAGGTATCGGTATAATATTCTTACCAGTCTTCTTAGCTACATATTCTGCGAGATTAGCATCTGGTCCGAACAGGATGGTATCGGAATCTAGGGCTTCGACGATCTCTACGGCGTTAGCAGAGGTGCAGCATACATCGCATAAAGCTTTAGCCTCCGCTAAGGTATTCACGTAGAGTACGATAGGTATATCCGGGTACCTTCTCCTATACTCTGCTACAGTTTCAGCAGGTAGCATATGCGCCATAGGGCATTTAGCTCCCATAGACGGTACTAAAACCTTCCTACCAGGATTGAGTATAGCCGCGGTCTCAGCCATAAAGTCGACCGCTGAGAATACTATAATCTTACATTCCTCCTCCAGCATAGCTCTCCGACTTAAACCTACGCTATCATCGACATAGTCCGCTATATCTTGAACCTCTGGACGCTGATAATTATGAGCTAGTATCAAAGCTTTCTTTTCTTCCTTCAACTTCAGTATTTTTTCGGTGAGCTCCTGTAACCTATTCATAACACTGTTTTTCTAGAAGTAGATTATAGGATGTAGATAAACGTTAACGTATAGAGTTCTATCGTCTCCTTCGTAGAGTTGCTGGGTCATCCTTCTATCTCAACATGGTTGACGATGCTTTAAAACTCTACGCATCAGTAGTCGATCATCATGATGTACTACGAATACTAATAATCCTTTTGCATCATTCCAGATCGAGTATTTAAGCTAGGTGAGGTGGGGTAATGCATAAAGCTTTAATCCTTATTACTTAGGTAAAATCCCGGTTTCAAGCTCCGATTCCCTCGAAAGGTTTTCATATCTCTGTTCCGCTTAACCTCTAAGCCATATGTTACTTACATATATGCGATGGATTCCCCCATCCATCCGTTATTATGCATATAATGCATTAAATGCTACCTAACTTAATTACTATATATTTATATCGATGTATCCTATATAACAGTGTTTTGCAGGTGATCAGTATGTCTAGTAGAGGTTCTGAGGTTCTTAGAAGGTATGAGGAGGTGAACGAGAAGATTAAGCGTGGTGACGTAGTCGTTCTAACGGCTGATGAGTATGCTAAGCTAGCTGAGGAGAAGGGGTGGGAGAAGGCATCCAAGGAGGTCGATGTGGTTACTACCGGTACCTTTGGGGCTATGTGTAGTAGCGGTGCTTTCTTAAACTTCGGTCATACAGAGCCTCCGATGAAGATGAGTCGATGCTGGCTTAACGATGTTCCAGCATACAAGGGTTTAGCCGCTGTGGATGCGTATATAGGTGCTACGGCTATGAGTGAAACTAGACCGTTCGAGTATGGTGGTGGGCATGTTATAGAGGATCTTGTAGCAGGTAGGGAGATCGAACTTAGAGCCGAAGCTTACGGGACGGATTGCTATCCTAGGAGATACCTTGAAACTTCTATAACCATATACGATCTGAATCAAGCCATACTCGTAAACCCTAGGAATGCCTATCAACGCTATAATGCTGCTACGAACTCCACGGATAGAATTCTCTACACTTATATGGGTATACTCCTCCCATACTACGGTAACGTTACGTTCAGCGGTTCAGGTGTCCTAAGTCCGTTATACAAAGATCTATACTTAGAAACTATAGGTATAGGTACACGTATATTCCTCGGTGGAGCCGTAGGCTATGTTATAGGTGAGGGGACGCAGCATAATCCGAGCGCAGCTATGTCTACACTAATGGTTAAAGGTGATCTGAAGTCGATGAATCCGAGATATCTTAGGGGTGCATCGATCTACAGGTATGGTACGTCGCTCTATGTAGGTATAGGTATAGCTATACCTATAATAAACGAGAGGGTTGCTAAGACCGCCGCTTTAAGGGATGAAGACATATATACAGATATACTAGACTATGGAGTTCCATCTAGAAGTAGACCATCTGTACGTAGGGTTAGCTACGCCGAGTTGAAGAGCGGGCGTGTAGTTATAAACGATAGAAGTGTAAAGACTTCACCTTTATCAAGTATAAAGATGGCTTTAGAGATAGCTGAAACTCTTAAGAAATGGATCGAGGAGGGTATCTTCTACCTATCCAGACCTGTAGAGCTCCTACCTAGCGATACGGTATTTAAACCCTTAGAGGTTAGGAGGAAGGAGCCTACCGTCTCCGAGGTTATGCGTAGAGATGTACCTACGATAAGAACCGATGAGGATTTAAAGAGTGCGGCTAGACTCCTCGTATATCATGGTATAGATCATCTACCGGTCGTAGACAGTTACGGTAGACTTACGGGCATAGTGACGAGCTGGGATATAGCTAGAGCTTTAGCATACGGTAGTATTAAGCTCGAAGAAGTTATGACGAAGCGTGTTATAACGGCTACACCCTATGAGCCTATACATAGCGTAGTAGCTAAGATGGAGCGGTACAATATATCCGGGCTTCCCGTAGTGGATAGCGAAAACAGGGTTATAGGTCTTATAACCGCAGATGATATTTCACGTAGGTTCGCTACGAGAGGTGTAGCGCCGTGAGGTTTAAGCTTACATTCCCTAAGGAGCTTGCAGATAAACCTGTATTCTCTGAAGCTATACTGAGGTTCCGTAAGCTCTTCAATATAATAGAGGCTGACGTCGATGCTGAGAAGGGTATAATAGTAGCGTCTGTAGATCTATCTGAAAGTGAGCTGAAGGATTTCATAGGATTCTTCGAGGAGAGGGGGGTTAAAGTCGAGCTTCTAATGAAGTTGCTAGAGGTTGATCTAGAGAAATGTATAAGCTGCGGTGCATGCGTAAGCTTATGCCCGGTGGAAGCTATAAACATAGCCAGGGATTGGAGTGTAGTATTCGATGAGGAGAGGTGTGTAGCATGCGGGTTATGCGTTAACGCTTGTCCTATGCGTGCGTTGAAGCTTAGCATACATTAATCCTTATATAGCCGACTCATATCGATCGCATCTATGCTATGCTGCTAGGCTTATTCACTCTGCCGGGCTATAAGAGATCCTATATGCGTTACGCATCGACTACGCATAGCGTCGATGAAGGTAGATGGGTCGACTGGGTTTCAATACCTCCGGGTGGAAGGTATACCCTCCTCGATATCGACGGGTCTGGATCCATAGCATCGCTATGGTTTACGGTAAGCTCTAGGGATAGATACGTTCTACGCAATACCATCCTGAATATATACTGGGATGGTGAATCTAAACCTAGCGTAGATGTCCCTATAGGCGACTTTGTAGGTGCAGGTTTCGGTGAGTATAGGCATCATAGCTCTATGCTTACGGGTGAAACTAGCGGTGGATACTACTGCTTCATACCTATGCCGTTTGCTAGGAGTTGTAGGATAGAGTTCGTTAACCTAAGCTCAGAGCCTATACGTAGCTTATACGCTATGGTTGGATACTATGTATTCGATGGAGGCTTGGATGGATGCGATGTTAGGTTTCATGCTAAGTGGCGTAGGGAGAATCCTACGGAGAACGGTAAGCCATACACTATACTCGAAGCTGAAGGTTCAGGCTTCTACGTAGGGACAAGGCTCGATATGAGCCCTATCAAGAAGGATTATGGCTTCACGTATCTTGAAGGTAACTTCGAATTCAAGGTTGATGGATCCGAGGAGCTATCCTACGGATCGACGGGTACTGAAGACTACTTCCTAAGTGGATGGTATTTCCTACACGGGGTCTATACGACGGCTACGCACGGTCTACTAATTAAGGATGAACGTAGATATAGGATCTCATGCTTCAGATACCATGTATTCGATCCAATTCCCTTCCGTAGGAGTATATCGGTTAGAGTTCATCATGGAGAGTACGATGAGATTCCAGCAGATTATTCTAGCATAGCCTACTGGTATCAATCAGAGCCTCATAGAGAGTTCGCTAAGCCATGCATAGAGGAGGATCGTATGCCTAGGGAGGATTTCGAGGATATAATGAGAGCTGTATACGGTAGGCCATCGATCGTATACGAGCACCTTAAACATCTAGAGAAAGCTGCTCAGAGGATCGATTCATAGATACCGTAGGATTGGTAGCCTCCCTTATAGAAATCTCCAATATCCTAGGATGCCACCCAGCATACCCTATATACCCGCCTACCACCACTAGGCATCCCTTTACACCTGGTATCCTATAGGTATCCCTTAACGCATCCTCCACTCTATCCTTAGACTCCATATCCACCATATTGCATAGCTTCGTAGCGGCTGCATCCGCTAGAGCAGCGTTCTCAGCGAAAACGGTAGCTAGATCCGCGATACCAAAGCTTATACCGCCACCATGTCTAGCAGAGCTTGAAGCTACACCTAGAGGAGTATCCCATGGATCCACCTCGAACACTATGTACTTCACCCTATCCGATCCTACATACGCCTCTATACTTACAGGTATGTTTGAAGCTATCGAAGCTTCACCCCCATCCTCGGCTATCGCTACATTGGCACCTGATTCTAGCATAGCTTCGCATACAATATCGGCTAAAACTCCCGCGACTGAAGCTATAGGTCCAACCTCGGCTATCGAGGAGGCTGAAGCCATACGTTTAACGATCTCAGGCATACCGCTATCCAATCGTATAGGTTCAAGTGTATACCTCACCCATGGGTTTAAAGCTAGGTATACTTCAAGCTCCATCCTCTTAAGGATGAACGTTTTCAACCCCTTCTCTATCGCCGTAGGATTATCCGATCTAAGCTTAAGCATACTCTCCCTATACCTATACCTCCTCTCGTATAGTGTATACCTGCTCTTCAAGGCTCATGCCATGGATGGAACCAGATTAACCCCCCGCTCTTCTCTCTACCATACCTCTCAGGGGGTTTGGTTAGATGCCTATACGTCCTAGGCGGCGGCATGTATAGACCAGGCTTCACCTCTCTCTCTATCTCAACTCCTACCTTTACGCCATCCATATCTCTAAACCCGCATCTAACACATCTAAAACCCTTATTTGAACCCATACTCTTCATCCTCTTACCGCAACCAGGGCATACAGGATTCATAGACTGGTAGATCCTTGTAAGCTCTACAACCTCTATCTTCTCTACGTTGAACGTTAAGCTTCCACCGAAAGGTTTAACGCCTCCATACACTCTAACCCTATCACCCTCCATCAGCTTAGAAGCTATAAGTCTCAATCTACCTGTAGGCTCGTATACAGCGCAATCCACGATCCCTGTATTGTCGCAGAGCTTGAATACTACATGCCCTCCAGGTATGGTGCGTGGTCTACCGAATACAACCCCCTCCAATACGGCTGATACGTAAGGCTTCAGCGTTGATATCGTACGTCTAGCCTTAAAATGTGCATCGGTACACTGATTACTCCTGAATATAACCCATCTCTCCACCTCCTCGTAGGATTTCAGAATCCTATGCGCTCTGTATACGGCTTCAGGAGTCTCCCCCCTTATACCGTAGAGTATCGGATCCGGTCCTCTAGGCGTTATAAGTATCCTCCCGGTTTCACGATCTATATTCGCGTAAGTCTCCCCCTTGGTAGCTTCATCCATAGCCTTCACGGAGTTTGGGTCGATCATCCTAGGACTACCCCGCATCCGCTGTGTACGGTAAGCTATAAGCTCATACGTATGATCCCCTCTGAGATCTTCACCTATAGCCGCTAAAGCTCCGATTAAACCCCTAGGATCTTTGAGTATCCATCTCATAACCCCTAGGCTATCGGCTAACTTCACAGCGCATTCTACATCTACTACATCTACCTCCGCCGTGTAAGCGAATCTTCTAAGCTCATCAGGTATATCGCCTACGTACACGGCTATCGCAGGATCTACACCTTCATCCCTTATCATAGATTCCCTCTCCACAACATTCAAAGCTTTATCCACGATATCTTCCAGCATGGATTTATCGGCTTGAAATCTGAGGGATACAGCTCCATTCCCCCTAGTCTTCCACGGTATATTAGGGTTGAGCCTTACTAGATTCGGGTAGTCGAGCCATCTAACATCAAGCTTCGAATACTCTTCGACGAGGATGGCGGCTATATACGTCGTACACCCGCCTCTCATAGAATCGGTGTCATCTATGCCTAGATGAATACTTAAGCTCATAACTATACCTCTATCCCCCGTGAACCACCGGTATCAGTGTGACTTTACTACCATCCCTAAGCTTAGTTTCTATACCATCTAAAACTCCGATATCCCTTCCATCGACTAGCACGATTACATTATTCACCCTATCTCCACTTAGGAGTATATACTCCTCCATCCCACGCTGCATTCTCCTAACCATCGATAGTACGTCTCTAACCGTAGCGTTATCTGTAACTTCGATCTTAACGCTTCTAGATCCAGCTATCCTAGCTAGAGCTCCTAGAAGCTCCAGCTCTATGTTCATCGATACCACCAGCCGGTATGCCTAGTTCAGATGAGATGCATCTCGTCATCCCCCGCTAGGTTAGCGGGTCGGTGCAGGTCAGTATCAACATCTACGTAATCGTATAGAGGTCTCCTCTAGGTAAAGTTTCCCTATGGATTATCAGCCTAGTATCATGGAGGCTACCCTGGCAGTTATCCTAAGATATGCTTCGACTCTGGGTTGTAGTCTAGATATATCACGTTCGATCCTAGCCTCCTGGAAGAGCTTCTCCATCTCATAGAGGATGCTTGGAAGACCTTTAGGGATAGCTCCCTCAGTCGATACGAGCCTAGCTATACTCGCCTCGATGAATCTAGGATCACCTAGCAGATAGTATAATGCAGCTCTAGCCTTCACCATACTACTGAGAAGTAGATCTCTTTTAAGATTCGAGTCGCCAACCCTAATAGCATACTTATACCTACTCTCAGCTTCACGTATAAACCTGTAGAACCATCTCTCCCTATAATACTCGACGTAGAACCCTGTTCTCCTCATAGAATCGCTGAACATACCATCCTACACGCGTCTAGTCAGTATAACTTCTACTTCGCTTACACCTTCCACCGATCTTATAGCTTCCTCAACCCTATCCAAGACTTCACCCATAGTTTCCTCTGGTACCATCACCTCTAGTATTAAAGCTTCTATACCAAACGCTATGGGCTCCCTCCTATACATATATAGTCTAGCTTCGCTCGGAAGCTTAGCACCTATACTCTCCACTAGTAGATTCAAATCCTCCTCGGTAGTCGAGGGGAATACACGTATAGTAGCCATAACCCTACCCATACATATACCTCCTAAGATCCTCAAACCTACGATTGCACCTACTACCAGCTATATAAATAATACCTTAGAAACGTAGGATTCGTAGTCTACTATCAACCCTATGGGCCTTCGAAACCGCATACGGGACATACATACCTTCTTGCAAGCTTCCTACATAGTTCGCAGCGCCATATAGTTATCTTACCGCAGTTAGGGCATGCGAAGCTAACAGCATCCTCTCTAGGTGTTATCAGCCTTTCACAGGAGCTGCAACTAGGCGTCCTAGCACCTGTTATATGCGAAGATGAGGCTCTAAGCATTACGTATTCTAGGGGGTGGAATATCTTTAATTTAAGCATTACCTTTCTAGAGTTTTCAAAGCTTCTAGAAGCCTCCTACCCCTATCAGATATCTGGTAGTATCTCCTCCCATCCGACGTATACGATGATATCAAGCCCTCAGCTTCAAGCCCCTCTAGATGCTGGTATACGGCTTGAAGGCTTACAACTCCACCTAGCTTCTTCCATACATCATACCCGTATCTAGGTTTAGCCGATAGAATCTCGAGTATCCTAATCTTCATAGGCTTACCGCCGTATAGGATGATAGCTCTTCTACGCTTACCCCTACCAGGTACCTCTACTAGGGATATAGTTTTTAGACCGCTACTAGTAGCTATACATACCGTTACATCGCTCCTATCGATTAAGCCTTCATCGAGAAGCTTCCTAACAGCGGCTACGGTAGACGCGCTGGAGAATTCTGTGAATACTCCTTCGCATCTAGCTAGAAGAATCATAGCCTTCATTATATCTGAATCTGAAACGGTTAACGCATCCCCATTCGTATCCTTCAAAGCTTTAACAGCTAGATCTGATAATACCGGTCTAGCTACGAGTAGAGCTAAAGCTTTAGATACTCCTATAGGGTGTTCGCATACTCCTCGGAACCTATCTACTATCGGATGTATAGCTTCAGTTTGTACGCATATAAGCCTAGGCATCCCGCTAGTTAAACCCATAGCTTCAAGCTCCCTAAACCCCTTCCATAAGGATACTAGTAGGCTTCCGCTTCCAACTGGTACTATTATGTTATCCGGTACACCTAGCCTCTCCCATATCTCGAAAGCTATAGTCTTCAAAGCTTCGAACGATAAAGCGTTAAGCTCAGGGGTGGCTTGATACCATCCCCTATCGTATGCTAGGCTTGAGATATAGTCTATGGATTCATCGACGTAGGTTCCATACTCTATGATATCTGCTCCATAAGCTATCATCTGAGCTAGCTTCCCCTCATCCACGTATCTAGGTATAACTATATGCGCGTATAGATCAGCCCTCCTAGCGTATGCGGCTAGGGATGCACCCATATTCCCGTTAGAAGCCGCTGCTATATGCTTGAACCCGGAATGCAATGCGTCTGTAGTTAGTATCGAAGCGCATCTATCCCTGAAAGATCCTGTAGGATTCCTCCCCTCATCCTTGATGTATAGATTGCTGATCTTCAAGATCCTACCTAGATGCTCTGCTTTAACGATGGGTGTAAACCCCTCGGATAGGGTTACTATATTCGAAGCGTATCTTAAGGGTAGAGCCGAGGAATACCTCCATATGGAGTTGATATTCTGATCTACCGTAAGCTTATACTCGTAATCTTCCGCTTCGTACATTAGGATCGATCCACATTGGTTACACCTACTCCATGGATATGCTTCTCCGCTCTCCGAGCCGCAGAAAGGGCATCTCAATAAATACGTCAACGTAAAATCCTCCTAATCTCATCCTCGATCATACTAGCCAACCTAGATGCATTAACCCTACCCCTATACTTCCTCATAATGGATCCAAGTATCATCTTAGCCGCGTTCAACCCATGCCTAGATATAAGCTCTCCGCTATTAGATATTTCCTCGGCTACGAGAGCTTTAAGCTCCTCATCCGTTAGAGGCTTTAGTTTAAGCTCCTCCAAAGCTTCAGATACACCTATATCCCTACTAGCCATGCAAGCGAGTATATCTGGTATAGCCTCCTTGAAAAGCCTCTCCTCTGCCAGGAATCTGAATAACTCGTATAATCTATCCGTAGATACTCGATCCACAGGTACACCCCTCCTCCTAAGCATAGTAGTAGTCTCGATAAGAGTTGAAGCTACGATCGAAGGTGGCAGCGATGGGAAGCTTCTACAAACCTCTTTGAATAGATTCTCGTATAGCGAGTTCACAAGCTCCTCAGCTAGCTTCCGGCTTAACCCGTATTCTTCGATATATCTCTTAACCCTTATGGATGGAAGTTCGGGTAGATTCGATCTCAGATAATCTATCCTCCTAGGATCGATGACAAGTATAGGTATATCCGTCTCAGGATACATACGTGCAGCTCCAGGTCTGGGACGCATATACCTAGTTACACCGGTAGGCTCAGCTCTCCTAGTCTCCTCAGGTACACCATCAAACGCCGCTATAATCCTCTCCAATACAGCTTTCAATCCATCCTCGACGTTATCTCTAGATCCTGCAGCTATAACTACGGCATCCTGATTACCTGCACCTACGACTCTCCTAAGAGCTTCCACTTCGCTAGCCGATATACCGTAGGCCGGAAGCTCATCTGTATGGAATATACCCCCTAGCCTACCCCAGAAGGCAGCATAGTCTGCAAGCTCTGTTCCAAACCTCAACCCCTCGGTTAGCTCCCACGAGAGTAGTCCTCTAAACCTCGGTAGCTTCAACGCGTAGACTACGCCACCGCTATCTACGGCTCTAGATATAACCCTGCATCGCGTCTGCTTGAACACATCCGTTACATCGTAGAGCGTAGGATCCATATCGCTTTTGGATAGCCCCCTCCTCTTCAACTCATCTCTAAGTTCGAGTAGTCTAACCTGCCTTCTAACCTCGTTCTCGACGACTTTAGGTATAAGGCTTAGATGCTGTACGCCTTTAACCTCGGCTAGAGCCCCATCCCTAATCGATACGTTGACATCCTGCCTTATAGATCCAAGCTCATCCTTTGCTTTCCCCGTCGATAACACTATCCTACCTATAGCGAGAGCGACTGCGCCGGCTTCGCTAGGGCTACGTATATCTGGGCTAGTGGATACCTCCACCAACGGTATACCCAACCTATCCAGCTTATAGTAGACTCTATCCCCCCTCCTCTCGACTATACGCGCGGCATCCTCCTCTAGGCATACACTCTGAATACCGATACGCCTCCCATCTAGATCGATCCATCCGCCTAAAGCGACTACGCATGTCCTCTGGAAACCCGTCGTATTCGACCCGTCGATAACAACCTTCCTCATAACATGTATCTCATCCACGGGTTTAGCGTTGAGTAATAGCGCTATCGTTAACGCTATATCCACAGCCTCCTCGTTTATGCTATGCGGAGGCTCTTCATCGAGTTCGACTAAGCATGTCGATCTATCATCCGCCTCGTAGACTATAGTCAACCCTTTACGATACTCGAATAGAGCCGCCGGATCAACCTCTCCAAGCTCGCTTTGGGTAGGTCTAAGCCTCCTCTCGAATCTGATCTTAGTTTCGCTCTCCGATAGCATCGCCGGACATCTACAGAATAGCTTAGACCTGGTAGCTAGCTGGAAGTGCAGCTCCAACCCGACCCTCAATCCTAGAGATTCATAATCTAGACTAGCCATAGCTAGGCATACCACCTGAAGCTTGTCCTGCTAGCCATCTCCCCGGCTATATCTGTAAGCATAAGCCTCTTAGCTTCATCCATATCCTTAACCCTAGCTAGAACCCACATAAGCTTAACCAACGCGGTCTCCGGAAGCATATCCTCCAAAGGTACTACACCTACAGCTTGAAGCTCGCGTCCAGTTCTGTATACATTCATATTAACTCTACCCCATAGGCATTGGGATGTCATACCTACGAATACACCTGAATCTACAGCCCTCTTGATCGATTGTATGCATCTACAGGATACATGCCCTAAGCCTGTCCCCTCGATTATGATACCCCTATAGCCGTTATCCACATACCAGTCTAAGATTCTATGATCGAATCCAGGATAGAATTTTACGAGTGTAACCTTCTCCTCGAATTCAGCTTCGACTCTAAACTCCTTGTATCCTCTCCTCTTATAATCCTCTGTTAGCATCTCGATCCTTCGATCCCTATAGACCGCTATAGGATCGCTATTGATCGATTTGAATGCATCCCTCCTACTCGTATGGCATTTACGCACCCTCGTACCCCTATGGAATACGACTTCATCATCCGATAAGCCTCTATGCATAGCTACGACGACCTCCGCGAACGGAGCTTCTGCAGCAGCCGTTACAGCGCCTATAAGATTTAGAGCTGCATCCGAGCTAGGTCTATCCGGGGATCTCTGAGCTCCTACGAGTATAACGGGGATTGGTATACTTCTCAGAGCGAAGCTTAGAGCAGCAGCTGTATACCCCATAGTATCTGTTCCATGGGTTACGACGATTCCATCTACACCTCTCCTTATATAATCGCCTATCCTAGACGCTATGATAGACCAATGCTTAGGAGTCATATCTTCACTGAATATATTGAAAACCGTTTCGACATCTATCCTAGCTATATCCGCAAGTTCTGGTGTGAACCCGTATAGATCATCGGCGGAGAATATGGGTGTAACAGCCCCTGTCCTATAATCTACACGGCTAGCTATAGTTCCACCTGTACCTAGAATAGCTACATTAGGCAGATTGGATCTAGCTTTAGGTATAGCCGGAGGCTTATACTTAACCTCCCTCCTAGCTGGGAGCTTCTCTACCTCGATACTACCGTCGGATACTCTTATCCCTACATTGTATCCACTCCTAAGCTTGACCACTATATAATCCTCCTCCCCATACTCAACCCTAGGAGCTAACACCCCCTCGTATACCACCCCATCCTTAACTATCCTCACCTCATCCCCGATATCCACGCCGGCTGATAGAAGTAGCTCCTTAACCTTACCCTTATAGCCCTGAAGACTGAGGTTTCCGCTCAAACCATACTCATATTCTTACCTCATAGACTCCTAGATTTAATCTTAAGTATAGTTTGCGCTCAGCATCTTATCAGGGTGAGCATCGTAGAGGTGTCTGTATGTCATCTAGCGTATTCAAGCTAGCTTTAGTATCGCATTGCATATTAAATCAAGCTGCTAGATACTGGCCTCCGGGAGCTAAGATTGAAAGACCCGTATTTCCTCTACAGATCGTATCCAAACTCTATGAGATGGGATTTTCCCTACTACAGCTTCCATGCCCCGAACTCCTATTCATAGGAAATCCTAGATCGCCATATACGCGTACAGAGTATGAGAGGATGGAGGGCTTTATAGATCATTGTAGGAGGTTAGCTTCTGAATCGGCTTCCAGTATCAAGCGTATGGTCGACCTATCCATCGAACCTAGGGTGGAGCTTGCGGCGGTGGTGGGTGTCGAACGTTCACCTAGCTGCGCCGTATTCAAGGTTCCGATATCATCCGTATATGGGAGGATCTACGCTGATGGTAGAGGCGTATTTATGAGTATACTGGAGGAGGAGCTTAGAGCTAAGGGGTTTTATCCACGATTCCTCTCGGTAGATTTCAGAGCCAATACTATAGTAGAGACTCCATGATACCTGAAGCCCCCCTACGACATAAGCCTATCTCTCCTATCTCTACGAGTTTACTCCGATCGAATACAGGTCCATCCCTACATACTAGGTAGACTCCTCTCACACAGCTACCGCATATACCCATACCGCACCTCATATAGCCCTCTATGCTAGCCTCCATGGGAATATCCCTCTCTAGGCATAGCATGAGGATCTTCCTCGTCAAAGCTTCAGGTCCGCATACATACACCATCTCGAACCCTTCGTCTATAACGGTGGAAGCTAGATCGTAAGCTGTAGCTTTAAACCCGTAGCTTCCATCCTCGGTAGCTGCATAGAATTCTATCAACCCCTTAGAGGAGAGTCTATTCATCTCCTCTACGAATATCATATGGGATCCATCCCTAAACCCGAATATGACATGTACATCCCCACCTACGTCTAGGAGTTTGTAGACTAGATATCTTAGAGGAGCTACACCTATACCTCCCCCGACGATCAGACTCTTCCCACCTCTAATAGTGAATCCTCTACCTAGAGGTCCTCTAACACCGATCGTATCCCCGGGTTGAAGCGAACATAGGGTTCTAGTAGCTTCACCAATAGCCCTAACGGTTACACTTACTATGCCATTACCTACATAGGATATGCTTAAAGGTATCTCGTCGACTCCAGGTATCCATACCATCAAGAATTGTCCAGGCGTAGAATCGGTTGCCAGCCCATCCGGTATGTATAGCGAGACCGTATCGACGCACTCATCTTTCCTCCCATAGATCCTAGTAATCCTACGTCTATGCCTATCTAGGAATATCCTATCTATGGGATAAGCCGACAATCTCCCTCACACTCCTAATACCTTTGCGCTCTAGATATTTGGATAATCCTCTAGCTAGCTCCCCGAATACTTCAACCCCCTTCAAAGCTATTATAGAACCTAGAGCTACAGCCGAAGCTCCGGCTAACATGAATTCGACTACATCTAGATAGCTGGATACACCTCCGCAACCTATAATAGGTATATCGACCTCCTCATATATCTCGTATACGCATCTAAGAGCTATAGGTTTCAACGCTGGGCCTGAGAGACCGCCATATACACCTGAAAGTATAGGCCTACACAACTCTGTATCTATAACCATAGCTTTAACGGTGTTAACTGCCGTTACCCCGTCCGCTCCAGCTTCAGCGGCAGCTCTAGCTACCTCCACTACTAGGTGGGTATTAGGGCTTAGCTTAACGAATAGAGGTTTATCAATGCATTTCTTAACTTTAGCTACTGCTTCAGCTACGAGCTCAGGTTTAAACCCTATCTCGGATATACCTGATACATGCGGGCATGATACGTTAAGTTCTAAAGCTGATACAGCCTGGTGCCTAGCTATAATCTTAGCTACTTCAGCTATCTCATCTATGTTATACCCATAGAAGCTCGCTATGAGGGGTGAGTCGAAACTACCGGCTTCATCAAGCTCTGCTAGGAATGATTCTACCCCGGGGTTTGGGAGACCCATAGAGTTTATAAATCCGTATGGAAGTACAACTATCGTGGGGTTAGGGTATCCATCTCTAGGCTTCAAGCCTATCGACTTCGTAGTAACTGCTCCTACGCTCTCGATCTTACTAATCTCTGCTAGCATCCTAGCAGATAATCCTAGTATACCTGAAGCTAGTATTAGCGGTGTTTTAAGATGCATGTCTGAGAGTTTAACTCTTAGATCTACGGTCATCTATAGTCGGATATACGGTCTTCGATGTAAATGCTTATTAGGCTTCTCCCTCTAACTCTATAGTCTGGTGGTGTGTATGCCTACTCATGGAAGCTTAACTAAAGCTGGTAAGGTTAGAAGTCAGACACCTAAACTCCCGGCTAGGGAGAAGCATAGCCCTATACCTAGGGTTAGAAACGCGAAGAATTACGTGAAGAGGATAATGATGGAGAGAGCTCCAGGTCAAAATATCAACAATCTACCTCGATCTAGGTAGAATCTAGGGGCTACCAGTCCTAGTCTTCTTAGATGCCGATCAAGATTGGAGATAGGCAAAAATTAGGGGTATACTGGCTTATCGTATTCGCTATTCTACCGGTTTAGTTTTCCTAGGAGCTGATATATCAGCGATCCTATCCTAGCGTATCCGATAGAATCCCTCTGATCGAATCCAGCTCTCTTCAAGCTTCTAAGCTCAGGTGCGAATAGTGATGAAGGTGATTCCCTACCGACTATGTAGAAGCTCCCTTTATACAGCTTTACGTATACCGTTCCGTTAACATGTTTTTGCGTCGAATCTATGAATGCATCTAGATCCTTCCTGAGTGGATGAAACCACATAGCGTGATACACCATATCAGCCCATACCATATCCACTATACTTTTGAATCTAAGCTGATCTTTAGTTAACGTAAGCTGCTCTAGATCCCTATGGGTCTTCAGGAGTATAGTTGCAGCCGGAGCTTCGTATAGCTCTCTAGACTTCAATCCTATCATGCCATCCTCCATTATATCTATCAATCCCACTCCATGCATGCCTCCTACACGATTAAGGTATAGTATAACCTCGACCGGATCCTTAACTTCGTCGACTCTTACAGGTATACCCTCCTTGAATTCTATAGAGATCTCTTGAGGTTTATCAGGCGCCTGCTCTGGAGGTGTAACCCATATATAATCCTCAGGATACTGGGAGAATAAATCCTCCACCTGCCCGCTTCCTATAGAATGCGACCATAGATTTATATCCCCTCCAAGCTTCCCCCTCCTAGGCTTAGGTGTTATACCGTATTTAGCTAGCATTTTCTCCTCCTCTGTCCTCACTAGGTTAAGCTCCCTTATAGGTGCGATAACCTCTAGATGCGGTGCTAGGTACTTAACGGTGAATTCTATCCTAAACTGATCGTTACCCTTACCTGTACATCCGTGAGCAACAGCCTCCGCACCCTCCTTTAAAGCTATCTCTACGCATTTAGCTGCTATGAAAGCTCTACTCATAGATGTACCTATAGGGTAACCCTCATAGCTTCCATTAGCCTTTATACATCTATGAACAAACTCCTCGACGAACTCCCTCTTACCATCTACAAAGACTACATCCAATCCGAGTTTCTCAGCCCTCTCAAATCCGGTCTCTATCTCCTCCTCGCCTTGACCTACATCCACGAGCACTGGTATAACCTCATCGAACTTGTAGTGTTCTTTCAGAAGTATCGTTACTAGGGTTGAATCGAGACCGCCAGAGTAGGCTGATACAACCCTCCTACCCACCTAACCAACACCCTCGTTTAGAGGGTGTATGGCCGTATAAAAGTATTGCTTTTGGTATACGCTTGGTAGGCATCGATTTTCTATACCTAGGTGTATATAAATGCTGTTAACATCTAAGTTTCTGATGCTAAGCTTTTTATGCGGTATACACGTTTATCTGTTTCAGGTGTGTACGGGTTTGAAGGAGATCGGTGTAGGTGTCGTAGGTTTAGGTAATATAGGCGTTACGCATGTTAGAGCTTTCATGAACGTTAAAGGTGCTAAACTGTTAGCCGTAGTAGATACTATACGTGAGAGGGCTGATTCTATAGCTAAGATGTATGGTTTGAAAAGCTATTATACGTTAGAGGATCTACTACGCGATCCAGATGTAGAGCTTGTCTCGATAGCTACCCCATCATACCTGCATGCCCCTCAAGCTATATACGCTATGGAGTATGGTAAGCATGTGATAGTTGAGAAGCCTATGGCTGTAACTCTTAAAGGTGCTAGAACGATGATAGATAGAGCTAAGAAGAACGGTGTTAAGCTCGGTGTCGTATTCCAGCAGAGGTTCGCTGATGATATACAGCGTCTGAAGAAGCTTATAGATGAAGGTGCGTTAGGTAAACTGTTCTTCCTATCCGCCGAGATGATGTGGTGGAGGAGCGAGAAGGATTACTACTTCAAGGATGAGCTTGCAAGATCCTGGCGTGGACTATGGCTTACCGAAGGTGGAGGTGCTATAACTAATCAGGGTATACACTATGTAGATCTACTCATATGGCTTGGAGGAGGTAGGGTGGAGGAGGTTGTAGGATTGATAGATAGGTTAACGCATCCGAATATAGAGGTTGAAGATATAGCTTTAGGTATGTTCCGATATGCAGGAGGGCATCTGGGAAGCATAGTGGCGACCGTATCCGTACAACCTCAGAATGCGCAGTATACTAAGATCAAGGTGTTCGGGGATGAGGGATGCGCCGAGATACATGATAGGAATCTCGCTGTACTGAAAACCGTTAAGGGTATAGAAGCTGAGGTTAAGATGGTGGAGGAGGGTGCGAAGGAGACTTTAAGGCAGCCTCCCAACCTACATCAGAAGATGTTCCAGAGCTTCGTAGATGCCCTACTGGAGGATAGAGACTTCCCGATACCTGGTGAAGAGGGTATTAAGAGTTTAGAGGTTATAAAGGCGATATACCTATCATCTAAGCTCGGTCAGAGGATGAAGCTACCCCTCGATATAGATATGGTAATATAGAGCTGGGCTCCATAGTCTATTTTTCCCCATAAATTCTCTATGACTATACCATTGAGTAATTTTTATATAATATTAGCTGCGATTTTTAATCGGCGGTATGTCCGCTTACGAGGAAGCCAAGAATCTATTCGAGAGTAGGAAGGATGCTATAAGAAGGGATGTGGAGGGTTTCGATAGAGTCTTCCAATTCGTATTCACCGATAAACCTGAGGAAAACTATTACGTAGAATTTTCTAGAGGTGATGTGAGGGTAGTTAAAGGCGTCCATAGTAGCCCCCATGTGAGATTCGCTATGAAGATGGATAGCTATAAGAGGATAGTATCTGGAGAGCTTGATGGTGAGCAAGCATATATGCTCGGATTGATATCGATAGATGGATCGATCTACGATGCAGCGAGATTCGGCTACATACTACAGAGACTACTGAGAAGGTAGCCCTCCCCCAATACTTAAATTTCCCATCTTTTTCTATTGCTCGCTCGGGGTTAGCCATGAGCAGGGTAGATGATGGAAAGCCATCTAGGATGTTTCCTAAAGCCGTAGCTAAACTTATAGTAGTCATAGCGTTATTCATAGTATCCAGCGCCATAATCCATTACATCACTATAGATCTCCTACCTAGACTGAATATAGATATCACGTCCTATAAGATCTATGTAGACCTATCTATATCCTTACTGTTCGGCTACCTTGTAGTGCAGAGGTTCTCGGATGTTATATACTGGTCTCTTAGAGCTAGGTATACCCATCCTGTAGCCGCATCGGTGAGGAGTGTCATCCGTATACTAGGAATAGGAATTATGGTATCAGTGATATCTGGTGCTTTAACGAATCCTACAGCAGGCGTAGCTCTAGGAGGTTTCATAGGTATGGTTGTAGGTTTTGCATCGCAGAATGTTCTAAGCCAGGTTCTATCAGGCTTATTCGTATTGATAGCTCGACCGATATCTATAGGTGAGCTTGTAGAGCTCGGTGGGGTTAAAGGCGTAGTCGAAGATATTTCTACGCTCTTCACGTGTATAAGAACGGATGATGGACGGCTAATATTGATACCGAATAATACGGTTATCGGGCAGAGGATAATAAAGTATCCGGAGAAGACTTGAAGATAATGTTACCTCCTTATATGAATCCTATTCTCACCTCTAACCTTCTCCACCCTTAGGATGCCGCTCTTTTCTAACCTTCTAATCATACGCCATACGGTTGTCTTCGGGAGTTTAAGAGCCTCCCTAAGCTCTGCCTCATATGCCACACCATTCTTCTCCCATAGAATCTTCAATAGATTTCTTTCATCATCGTTAAGCCATGGATTCCTCTCGAATATATCCTTTAAGCTTCTGTAGGTTCTAATCCTCCTCGATAGTATTAGAGCCGTGGCTCCTACGCCTAAGCCTAACAGTATATACCAGTAGCTTACGATGATATAATACGCGAGATCTAGCATACTTACGGATGGTTTAGTTGCCTTCCTAGCCGCTTCTATCGCCTCTAAAGCTTTAACTTCGGCTTCAGAATACATTTTCCTGGATAGTAGGTGGACGGCGTCGGATAGTAGACTCCTAGCCTCTTCTAAACCCTGTATCCTACCCTCAGCTTCAGCCTCATCTATACTCTTCAAAGCTCTAGCTATAACCTCTAAAACTCTAGAAGCAGGATCGTATAGAGGTGATATGTACTCTACATACTGTAATCCTGAAAGCATCGTAAGGGTTATCCTGCCATCAGGTAATGTAGATACACGTATAGGTATAGAGGAGATGTTTACGATCGTAGAATTCGATGGTAATGTTACCGTAAAGTTTACAGGTGCATCCACTCTAAACCCCCACAGTAATCCATCCTTATACGTTAACTCAGTCGTCTCATACTCTATGATCAAGCTTTTAATACCTAGAGTATCTATGGTAAGCATCGATCCGTTAAGGGTGTAGGATAATAGCTCGCCGTCATCTGAGACTACGATCAGATTATCCGCAGAACCTGATGGAAGTTTAACCGTGATAACCGGGTAAATCTCATATACCGTTAGTCTAATCTTAACGGTTGTAACCCCATCCCCGTATACGGTGAAATCTAAACTCTCCACTCTCCACTCGCAAATTAGCGGCGTCACTATCATAATGTAGACTAGCATAGGTATAGCGAGTATGATGAGGATCCCCCTCATATAAATCCCGTTAACGTATTAAGCCATACTACTCTTAAAGCTTTAATAGCAGTACATTCAAGTCGTGTACCCATAAGTTATTCAAATTTAATCCTCGAAGCTATCTCCAAGAATCTGTGATATGCATCCTCGTGTTTACCGGATGTATTCGGCGTATACTCTTTAATCTGGAATGAATTTCCTACGATCCTCCTCAGATCTCTAAGCGAATCTACGTAACCTAAACCCGCCGCCTGGAGTAGTATATTACCTATAGATGTAGCTTCCTCTGGGCCGGCGTACACCGGTAGACCTGTATAATCTGCCGCTAACTGGTTGAGCAACCAATTCCTAGATCCTCCGCCGAATATATTTATACGCCTTAGCCTTCTCCCAGTTAGACGTGAAGCCTGATCGAAAACCAATCTATATTTGAGAGCTAGACTCTCGAATATAACCCTCACCAATCCACCTATATCTGAAGGCTTCTCCTGCCTAGTCTCCTCCAAGAATCTACGGATCTCCTCGATCATATTATCTGGAGCTAGGAATCTCGGATCATCTGGATCTATGAATGCTTTGAACGGCTCAGCTCTATACGCCATACCTATAAGCTCATCATACCCGTAGGTGTATCCTCTATCGGCTAGATTCCTCCTAACTTCTTCAAGAATCCACATACCCTGTACATTCCTAAGGAAAGTTATAGTATCGAATGCTCCCCCCTCGTTCGTGAAGTTATACTCTAAAGCATCATCGTTTATGAGTGGCTCGTCTAGCTCGACGCCTACTAGAGACCATGTCCCTGAGCTAACGTATCCAGACTCTCCATCTACCAGTGGACCTGCAGCTATAGCGGATGCTGTATCATGGGTAGCGGGGGCTACAACATTTAATCCTCGTTCAACCTCTACCTCTTCAGAGACGCTATCAAGTAGGGGTCCCAGCATGGTTGCCGGCTCGATTATATCTGGAAGTATACGTATCGGTATACCCAGCTCCTCTAGTAGATCTACGCACCACTCCTTCCTACGAGGATCTAGAAACTGTGTAGTCGATGCCTCCGTATACTCTGCAACCTTAACACCTGTCAACCAATAGTTGAATAGATCGGGTATCATGAGTAGGGTTGATGCTACCTCCAGTTGTGGCGACTTCTGTTTAACCATGGCATAGAGCTGGTAAAGCGTATTTATCCTCATGAACTGTATACCAGTTCGCTCATAAATCCTACTCCGAGATATTCTTCTACAGACTTCCTCTACTAAGCCCTCAGTCCTAGGATCCCTATAGGTATGCGGATTCCCGATAAGCTCACCTCTACCATCTATAAGAGCGAAATCCACACCCCAGGTATCTATACCTACTGATACTAGATCCCTACCATACCTTTTAGAAGCTATCTTCAAACACTCCTTAACCCTCTGCCATAAGTATAGTACATCCCAGTATAGGTTGCCGTGCAGTCTAACCATATAGTTAGGGAAACGATTAACATCCTCTACTATAAGCCTTCCATCATCTTTTAATATACCTGCGACAGCTTTACCACCGCTAGCACCTAGATCTATAGCTAAAAATATCGGAGCGCCCATACCTCAACAGATTATACTTTACATGATTATTACATAAAGGTTAAAGTCAAACTATCAGATCAAGTTGCGTCGTAGCTGAATGATGCTCGCTCTACATGCTGCGATAGCGAAGAATCTTAGAGGGATCGTACTACTGAATCCCATCGAAGATAAAGCTTTAGATACCCTTAGATGGCTGGCGAAGAGATTCAAGTATAGGGATCTAGGATTCACGCCTAGCTTATCTGTTAAGCTTAAAGCGTATAGTGGAGGGTTTAGATCCCCGTTCAGAGAACTTGTCTACCCATCAGCTAGCTTCGAGAAGCTTGTAGAGGTATTCGCTGGAAAGCTTCAGATACCTCTCGAATTATCTGAGCTGCTAATCTTCTCATCAATCTATATATCCCCGGCGATCCTAATTGGAGAATCCTATAGACCATATATCGAATCCATATCATGCTATACCGTGAAGACGCGTAGGGATCTAACGATTAGCGATTGGAAGCTGCATATGAGAATCGTAGGCTATGCTATCCTAGATTTCTATGAGGATTCTATAGAGGAATCCCTCGAAGCGATTAAGAACCCTAGAGAGTATACATCGATAATAGAGAAGCGGAGGATAAAGATAGCTAAAGATACTAGACGATACTGGAGGATAGCGGCCATCGATGGTAGATCCTTAGTATACTACGTGGATAACTTAGAATTAGCTTTCAAGACTGGTATCCGGGAGATAGAGTCGGATTGGATTGCAGGCTTATCTATAGTAACGATCATAAATATAACCTCCGATCTTGCTCGTATCTAGCATAGGCTACGATTAACATGGAAACGTAACTAGTATCATCGATACCCTATAGGCATCGTTGGATTAATCCTTCTTCATCTCATCTAGAATCTCGATGAAACTCTTATGCACATCCATTATACGATTCATAGCTCTATCCATCGCACGATTCATGATCATTCTCCTAGCTTCGTTTAAAAGGCCTTCGACTTCGCTTAGTTTAGATCTTATCCTCTCCCTTACATGCTGCGGATACATTTTAAGCTCCTCGTAGATCTTAGACTTAGCGTTCTCGATACCCCTCAGGTACCTCTCCATCCTCACGCCCATTACATACTTAGAGCACGCCAGCTCTCTAAGGATCCTTAAAGCTTCGTTAACCTTAACTCTAGCCTCGCCTAGAAGCTTAGCTGCACCGCTTACATTCCCCTCAGCTAATAGCTCTCTAATCATAGCCAACGTATCGTTTGCCTCCACTAGGAGGTTTATTGCATTAGCAGTCATATTATACCTCTTCTCTAATATTCTTCTACTGAAATTCACTCTATCTATAAACTCCTCCAGCCTCATTGATGCTACGGCTAACCCCATCCATCCCATACTAACATTATCTTCTCTTATCGTTATAGTAGCGTTGCGGATACATTCTCTGAAGGTATTCATCGCTCTGAGGGCGTACAGTAGGGCTGCATCATAATTCCCCCTTTCATACTCTACCGTAGCGTTTTCCATCAACTCAAGACCTAGCTTAAATGTTTCATTTAGCGTAGAGGTATCGATACCTAGTTTCAACGATAGTCGAATGGCTATTTCCGCTCTAATCCTAGCTTTCTCCGCTATATCCAGTATGAACTCCTTCTCCATATCTAATCTTTGATGTATAGAAGCTGCAGTTCCCTGTACAGCATACACGGTTAAAGGAGTACATACTAGCATAGATAGTAGGATGGTGCATACCACGAATCTCTCCAACCTACCTTCCACTCTACATCACCTCGAGATATAGTTGATCGCTCGAAATATATAGAGGATTCCATGGAATCCTATCGGATCGATCGTTTCAACAAGTTTCCCCCACCATGCCTGTTAGCTCAGCGAGTATCTCTTTAGCTCTATCTATCCTTATCACACCTTCTTCAACCATCCTTCTAGCTACCTCATCTATCAGATCTCCGGTAGCCCCTGCTGCGATAGCTATATTCCTAGCGTGAAGCTTCATATGCCCCCTCTGTATACCTTCGGTTGCTAGGGCTCTTAGAGCTGCTAGATTCTGAGCTAGACCCACTGACGCCATAACCTCAGCTAGCTCTCTAGCACTCTTCACGCCTAATATCTTAAGAGCTATCCTAGCCGTAGGATGGCTACGTGTGGCTCCGCCGACTATACCTACGGCTAACGGTAGCTCTATGGTTCCTACGAGATCGCCTTCAGGTGTTTTCTCCCATGTAGTTAGAGGCTTGTATCTCCCATCTCTAGCTGCATATGCATGTGCACCAGCTTCTATAGCTCTATGATCGTTACCGGTTGCTAAAGCTACGGCTACTATCCCATTCATTATACCTTTGTTATGCGTCGCGCATCTATATGGATCCGCTACCGCGAAAGCATAGGCATCCAGTATCCCCTCGACCGCGTCCTCCCCTCCTAGGATATCCTTATCGAATATAGCCCACGCTCTCGCAAGCCTATAGGAGGATAGATTCGAAACTATCCTAAGCCTAACCCTACCGCCGGTTATATGCTCTATAAGCGGTGCTACGGCTTCAGCCATAGTATTGACAGCGTTCATACCTGCTGCATCCCTACAATCTACTAGGAGCTCAGCTATAAGCATATGCCCCCTGAAGGTTTCTAGGATTTTAACATGTAGATCCTTAGCTCCGCCTCCAAGCTTAACCAGTACCGGATCCTTACTATTAGCTAGATCCAGTATCTCATCCTTCCGCTCTAGGAGTTCAAGCCTCGCTTTATAAGGGTTTGGAGGTTTAACAACCTGTATCTGGCCTATCATTATAGGCTCTGTGCTGGATGCGTGGAATCCGCCTTTAACTCTAGCCATCCTAGCTCCGTTGCTAGCAGCCGCTACGACACTAGGCTCCTCTATAACCATCGGTACTAGATAGTCTTTACCGTTTATCAGGAAGTTCGTAGCTACGGCGAACGGTGTAGCCATCAATCCTACGACGTTCTCTATCATCCTATCGGCTATATCGTAGCTCAGCCTACCTGTCTTTAGTATCTCAACCTCTTCATCTGTTAGATCTGCAAACTCTCTAACAATATTCAGCCTCTCCTCTACTGAGAGTTTATAGAAGTTGGGTATCCTAGATGATCTGGTAGACGGCAAGCCACATCTCTCCCACCTTCTCTACCCGTCTTCGCGAATTAAACTTTTAGTTTAAGTTGAAGTTTAAGATATGGTTGGAGAGTGTAAGGGTGGGGATGGAAGTACCTGAAGCCTCTATCATAGCTGCTTCGACGCATAATGTTAAGAGGCCGGTATCGGATTGGCTTCGTACACTCATCTACTTCGGTTTCAGTTATCTCGATGTAGAGTGTATTAGAAGCCCAGATGAGAAGGGTGGCATAGCCGATAATAGGATAAGCTTGGAGGAGGCTAAAATAATAGAGGATGCAGTCGAGAAGGGGCTAGTAAATGTAGTGAGCGTAGAGGCCGGAGGTTTATTCGTCGATACGTCTCAGCTAGCTCGTAGATACGGGGAGATGGTTAAGAGGATGTTTAAGCTTGCGAGGAGGATGAAAGCTAAGATCGTAAGCTTCACCCCGGCTTCTATGACCGGAAAGGTTTCATGGGAAGGGCTTATAGAAAGCTGTAAATCCATATGTAGAGAGGCGGAGTTACAGGGGTTAACTGTAGCCTTCGAGAATGGTGAGGTTGGCTCTAGGAAGATCGTACAAAGCGTCGAAGATATACGTAGGCTCCTAGACGATGTCGATCAAGATAATCTAGGTTTATGCCTAGATATATCTGCCGCGGCAACCTACGATTTCAACGTAGCGAAGATCATAAAAAGCATCCTAGATACGGTGAGGATTATCCATGTTAACGATATAACGGCGGATCTAGCCTTCAAGAATCTACCTATAGGCGTAGGGGATCTAGACTATGAATCCATAGCTTTAGTCTTATCCAGTATTAAAACACCTATAGTGCTTGAACTCTACTCAGGGTATGGACCGGTAGAATTATATTTATGTAAACGTAAGCTCGAACAGCTATTATCGAAGGCTGCAAAGATAAAGCGTGATACTCGGTTAAAGAGTAGCAGCTAACAATGTTTGGATCAGAGCTAAGGGCGTCAGTATACGCCATGCCCCTCTAGCAGCTTGATCTATACGAAACCTAGCTAGTAGAGCTCTCACGTTAGACATCAAAGCTAGAATTACTAGCGATTTCAGTATAAGCCATACTATAGGCGGTAGGATGGGCCCAGCTCCTCCCCCGAAATATATGCATGCGAGAAGCATGCTGGCAACTAGAAGTTCTACATCCATACTCAACCTTATCAATGCTAGCTTCCTACCGCTAAACTCTGTAATCCACCCGGCTACGAGTTCTGTCTCTGCGTGAGGTATATCGAACGGTATCCTCTCAAGTTCCCCTATAAAGCATAGGAAGGCTACGATGAAACCTATAGGCTGCAGCAGTATGAACGGTAGATTCTCACTCTGCCAGAGGATCAACCCGCCTATCGAGAGAGTTCCAGCATCTATAGAAGGTGCTAGTAGGGATACTACGAGGGGTATTTCGAAGCTGAATAGTTGTATAGCTGTACGTATACCGCCGACGATGCTAAACCTATTGGTTGAAGCCCAAGCAGCTAGTACGATCGATAAACTGTAAAGAGTTAGGAGTAGGAGTACGAATATAAGATCACCCTCGAAGGATGCAAGCCCCCTGCTTAACTCTAGCATGGGTATATACATCGAAGCTATGAGCGGTAGCGTTAGGAGTATCACGGGCATCATCCTGAATACCCCCTTATCCGATACCTCAGGCTCTATATCCTCCTTCGATAGAAGCTTTATAAAATCTGCTAGAGGTTGAAGGATACCTGATGGACCTGTATAGAGGGGTCCGTATCTATGCTGCAACCTAGCGTAGATTTTTCTGTCCAGCCATTCATAGAATAGTGAGAGCGCTACTACGAATAGTACCCCTGGGAATACAGCCATCTTCAGTATGGTTACAACCATATCCATACCCTAACCTCCTACATCCTCTATCTTCATAGCTATGAAGAGTAACGCTGCGATAGTCGGTGCGATGAATAGAGCTACATAGATCGGGTTAGCGGTTAAAGCTAACGAGAGTATTATACCTAGAATATCGAAGATCATGAAGTATACTAGGTATATGTAGAATCTTGTTATATCTAGGTTAAGCTTAACACCGGGTAGCTCCTCTCCGCATGCATAAGGCTTAACTTTACCTGGATTAGCCGAGCCTTTAGCCGCTATCCTCCCTCCAACCCAGTAGATTATCGACGCAAAGATTAAAGGTATTAGTATGCTAAGAGCTTCTTCCACCACTACCTATCCCCCCATACCTATAGATTCGATTATCCAAGCTCTAGCTTATTATGCTAGCTATACAAAAATTTTCATCGATACATATAATCCGAAGCTATCCTTCATTTATGGTTGTAGAGCTACTAAATATACGTAGCTCTACAGACTTTAAGCTTTAATAAAAAATCGGTGTCATGTACTTTACGATTTCATCTAGACTGTCTAGTTATGGAGGATTAGGGAATGCTACTCGAAACTGTACTAGCGATCGCATCGATCATCCTAGCTATACTAGCGTTAGAATTCGACGATCTACTCAAGAGTATAGTATGCTTCGGCGCTATGTGCTTCTCCATAGCGATCATATACTGGGTCCTTAACGCTCCGTATGTAGCCGTCTTCCAAGCTCTAATATACGGCGGGGTTATACTCGCTTTATTCCTAGCCGCGGTCATAGCTATAGGTAGAGGTGGGGAGAATGGCTAGCATAGCTAACCGTATCCCAGCATATATTATGCTCCTACTAATCCTCCTCATATTCTCGTATCTTGCTTTAACGTATAAGCCTACCATCATAAAGCGTTATCCCTCCCCTCACACACCTATAGGGGATGCCATCATAGGGCGTGAAACAGCATCCTTCCTATGGGGTTATAGATGGCTTGATATACTTATCCTAGGTCTACTGCTACTGGTAGCTGCGGTTTCATGTGTAGCTCTACTCAGGAGGAGTTAGCTATGCTAGAACCTATACTACCGTGCAGCGTAGCTCTAATCGCGGTTGCACTCTACGGATTCTACTCGAAGAGGCATATGGTTAAGATGATAATCTCCATAGAGATTCTGATCAACGCAGCGAATCTACTGATAGTAGCGTTCGGAGCTTATAGAACTCCAGGATACGTTGAGCTTCTACCTCAAAGTTTAGCTATACTCTCCATATCATCGGCTGGAGGTGTAACCGCTGTAGCTTTAGCTCTAATGCTAGCTGTCTATAAGGTTTATGGAACGGTAGATGTTAGGAAGTTACGTAGGTTGAGGGGGTGAATATTGTTGATAGAGCTGATCATATGGACTCTCGCATTCGGATGTTGTACTATACCCATAGTCGGCTGGATATCGGATAAACTAGGTGTAAAGCATCTTAGAGAGTGGTATTCATCGTTGGTTTTAGCTCTGCCGCTCATTCCGTACATCCTGCTACTAAGGTTGATCTCTCGTATAGGTGTACTTGTATATCCAGCTTCATCCCTCTTCCATTCAATCCTAGCGATCGATATGGTATCAGCCTTCTTCATACTGCCGATACTACTTGTCGGGCTAGCTTCATCGATATACTCCGCATCTTACATGAATCATGATACAGGTCTCAACAGCTACTACACTCTCCTATCAGCTATGATATTAGGTATGGTCGGAGTGGTATCTGCCGGAGATTTCTTCACATTCTTCCTATTCTGGGAGATTATGAGTATCTCCTCCTATGCTCTAGTAGCATTCCGGAAGGATAGATGGGAACCTGTAGAAGCAGGGTTCAAGTATCTAGTTATGAGTAGCGCCGGGTCGGCCCTTATGCTATCGGGTATAGCTATAGTATACGGTATAGTAGGGACGCTAAACTTCGCAGGTATAGCTCTTGCTACACGAACTCCTATACTGGCATCGGATCCATGGATAATACTAGCTATATCCCTCCTGATAGTAGGATTCGGTATTAAGGCTGCTATAGCTCCTATGCATACATGGCTTCCAGACGCTCACCCGGCAGCTCCAAGCCCTATAAGCTCCCTACTATCCGGTGTTATGATAAAGACCGGTATCTATGGTCTGCTTAGATTCTACATACTATTCCAAACTCTACACGTATACTGGGGTTTCATACTCTCAATACTAGCATTCCTTACGATGTTTATAGGAAACCTTACAGCTATGTTTCAGACAGATATAAAGAGGCTTCTAGCCTACAGTAGCATAGCTCAGATAGGATATATAACGTTCGCTCTATCGATAGGAACAGTTCAATCGGTATCGGCAGGTCTCCTACACGTATTCAATCACGCTATGATGAAGGGTCTCCTCTTCATGGCCGCCGGCGCCTTCTATCACGCAACCGGATCAAGAGATATATCTGTACTCGAAGGTATAGGTAGGAGGATGAAGATAACCGGGATACTACTCTCGATAGGGCTTCTAGCTATAGCAGGTATGCCTGGGCTTAACGGCTTCGTAAGCGAGCTTCTCATAGTATCGGCGGCTATACAACGCGAACTATACGTTCAAGCAGCTTTAACCATATTAAACTTCGTAATCTCAGTAGCTTACTATTTAAGACTCTTACAACGTATAATGCTTAGAGAACCTAAAGGTGACGTCTCGAGGGTCGAGGAGGCTCCGGCTACTATGATAGCTGGTATGGTCATACTTACATCGCTATGCATATTCGTAGGAGTATACCCGTCGATGCTTATATCTATATCTGAAATCGCCGGTAGAGCTGCTCTAGATATCAACTCATACATAGCTCCTATCTTAGGAGGTTAGCTTACGATGATCGAAGCATGGCTATGCTGGTTAACACCGATATCTGGAGCACTTTTAACACCTATACTAGCTAAGATCGATCATAAAGTTAGGGATTATGGAGCTGTAGCTTTCAGCCTCATAGCAGCTATCTTCGCATCAAGGTTGCTACCAGTAGCAATCGAAGGCATAACTATATGGGAGAGGTATAGTTGGATGCCTATACCTGGCGCTCCAATCTTCGTAGGGGTGCTCGTCGATCCTCTAAGCGTCATTATGGCTAACGTCGTATCCTGGATATCCTTCCTGATAATGCTCTACTCGTTAGAGTATATGCATGGCGAACCCGGGCTTACAAGATACTGGTTCTTCATGAACTTCTTTATAGGGAATATGCTCCTCCTCGTACTAAGCGATAACCTTCTACAGATGTTCTTCGGATGGGAGGGTGTAGGTCTATGCAGCTATGGACTTATAGGCTTCTGGTATAGGGATGAGAAGAAGTATTGGGTCGGCACCTATCCAGACGAGTATCCGCCCAGCCATGCAGGTATGAAAGCCTTCATAACGACTAGGATGGGTGATGTAGGCATGCTAGTAGCTATGCTAGCTATCTACAGCTATTCAGGTACGTTCTCCATACCTGAGCTTCAATCGAATCCAGTATGGGCTTTAACCCTATTAGAATCAGGGCTTCTAACGCCTATTCTACTACTCATGCTCTTAGGACCGATAGGTAAATCAGCTCAATTCCCGCTTCATGAATGGCTACCGGAAGCTATGGCTGGACCCACCTCTGTAAGCGCGCTCATACATGCCGCTACGATGGTTAAAGCAGGTGTCTACCTGATAGCGAGGATGGCGATCATAGTCGCTAGCTTAATACCTGTGATAGGATTTGAAGAATTCCATACATTCTTCTTAGCTGTAGCTTGGATCGGCGGCTTCACAGCTTTTCTAGCAGCGACGCAAGCCGTAGTAGCTAGAGAATTAAAGAAGGTTCTCGCCTACTCTACCATAAGTCAGATAGGGTATATGATGTTAGCTCTAGGAGCAGCAGGTTTAGCGGCTGATATCGTAGAAGGTCTATCAGCCGGTATATTCCATCTAGTAAGCCACGCGATTTTCAAAGCTAGCTTATTCCTAGCTTCAGGAGCTGTATTACATGTATGTGAGACTAAGTATATGGATGAGATGGGTGGTCTAAGGAAGTATATGCCTATAACGTTTGTCTCGATGTTTATCGCCGCTCTCTCGCTTTCAGGCGTACCTCCGCTTCTAGGATTCTGGAGTAAGGAGGCTGTACTCAAGGTATGTTTCAAAACAGGCGATCTAGCGCTATTCATGCTATCAGCCGTAACGGCTGCTATAACATTCTTCTATAGCTTAAGAATGATTAGTATAACTTTCTTATATCCTAAAAGTAAGCATCTCGAGGAATTGGAGGTTGAAGGATTGCATCTGCATGAGGTATCACCGATTATGTGGATACCCTACGGTCTACTAGCCGCCTCCACGCTTATACTAGGTATCCTCGGATGGCTCATGGAAGACTTCTTCCACGAATCTCTATCCCACCTCGTAGCCGCCGTTCATCATCTGGAAGCCGTAGTAGAACCTCATGAATCTACGATCGCCCCCTCTATAGCATCCATGCTGGCTAGCATATCTGCCCTCATAGTTGGTGGCCTCCCGGGATACTGGTTGTATGTAGCTAGGAGGGCTGATCCACGCTTGATAGTAGAGGGTAATTCCATCCTTAAGGCCATATGGAGCTTTCTATGGAACCGATGGTACATAAATAAGGTGTACTACATCCTATTCGTTAATCTACCTATAGCGTTAGCTAGGATTATGAATAGATGGATCGAGCTAGGATTCTTCAACGGTATACAGTATGGGCTATCATGGTTTACCTTCCGGCTCGCTACACTTACGAATAGATTGGTGGAGATATCGTTCTTCAACGGTATACAGTATGGGGTAGCCGAGCTTATAGCTCATCTATGTAGAGCTTCTAGGTTCCTCCAGACAGGCTCCCTCAACATTAACATGTACCAGGTTTCGATCATCCTAGTTCTAATCCTAATCATGTTACTCATATTCATGGGGGTATGGTAGATGAGTCTCCCAATCTTAATCCAAACAGTCCTCACACCCATAGTCCTAGCACCTATAGTCTATCTAGCAGGTAGGAAGTTATCCCATCATGTAGGTTGGTTAGCGTTCGCTATCCTCCTCCACTCGACGACTATGATGCTAATGGTAGCAGGCTCGGAGTATATTGAAGTATATTCATGGGTTCCGAGGATGGGCTGGGATATAGGCTTCAAACTGGATGGGTTGAGCCTCCCGTTCGCTCTAAATGTAGCCGTGCTATCTACCGTTATCGCCATATACTCTATACCTTACATGGAGCATAGGATAGGAGATAAACCTGAAGAATATGGAAGCTACTATGCGCTCTACCTACTCTACGCAGCTGGTATGCTCGGCGCAATCCTCGCCACAGATCTAGTCGAATTCTACATATTCTACGAGCTTATGCTGATACCAAGCTACCTACTGATAGCTAGATGGGGTTACGGGGAGAGGGAGAAGATAGCTTTCATGTACTTCCTATGGACTCATATAGGAGCTTTGGCTCTACTAGCATCTATAGTAGCAGTCTACTGGGTTACCGGAGCTACATCGATAGAGGTAGTCAAGACTATACTACAGAATACTAGGATACCATTCCAGCTGGAAGTAGGTATCGCTACAGCTATGCTTTTAGGATTCCTAGTTAAGATGGCTGTACTAGGTTTGCATGTATGGCTTCCGCATGCGCATGCCGAGGCTCCTACACCTATAAGCGCACTATTATCGCCTGCGATGATAGGTATAGGTGGATACGGTGTGATCAGGATAGCTCTAGGCTTCTTCCCACAATTCTTCAGGGTATACAGCCTCCCGATAGCTATATGGGCATTCCTAACTATGGTATACGGTGGGCTTATGGCTTTAAGTCAGGATGATGTGAAGAGGCTTCTAGCCTATAGCAGTATAAGCCAGATGGGCTACCTACTATTCGGCATATCATCCGTTAATATGCTAGGCGTATCAGGATCCATCCTCCACTATCTATCTCACGGCTTGGGTAAAGGCATCCTCTTCATGGTGGCAGGCATCCTCATAATGCAGACGGAGCTTAGGAGTATAAGCCGTATGGGCGGATTAGCTTCCAGGATGCCTCTAACAGCAGTATCAGCTCTCATAGGCTTTCTAACATTGATAGGGCTACCTACGACTAGCGGCTTCGTATCTGAGTGGATGATATTCGGAGGGGTTATAAGAAGTAGCTTAGCTTCTGGAAGCATAGAGAAGCTGTTGGTAGCTGTACTAGGATTACTAGCCACCATGCTTACAGCAGGATACGGACTCTGGACTGTGAGAAGGGTATTCTTCGGTCAAACACCCACACATCTCGAGGAGGTTAAGGAGGGATCTATGCTAGCACTCACACCGATAATAGCTCTAGCGATTCTAACGTTCATAGTAGGCGTATTCCCTGCACCTATACTGGATAGGTTGACGCAGACGGTAATGCTATCCCTAAATCTAGGTTGAAGCGGGCTTCCTCCTCTTCCTCCATACGCTTATAGCTCCAGAATCCGAGTATTCGGTTAAGATTCTATGTTTCTCCTCCCATACACAGTGCTCTGCATAATGTCGTTCACAGAAGTAGTGGTTGCAGTAGGGGCATTTCTTCAGATTGCCCCCTCTCTCACCGCATATATAGCATACTTCACCGTTGCTCATAGCAAACACTATACATAGATATTCATCTATAGTCAAGCTAATTAGCTTTTACGCTATCCCGTATAACTAGATCGGAAGCTATAGACTCACTATCATCATAGGATTCATGCGATATTACCCTGATAGTTTAGCTACGTGTATCTACGTAGTAAAGCTTAAAGAATATGCAGCCGTACTTTACATAGTTGAATCTAGTTATGGAAAGGCGTGGAAGGATAGTTAGAATCGCGGGGCCTGTAGTTGAAGCTGAAGGTGTTTCAGGCGTTAAGATGTATGAAGTCGTTAGGGTTGGGGAGCTCGGGCTCATCGGAGAAGTTATAAGGGTTGAAGGTGATCGTTGCACGATACAGGTTTATGAGGAAACTTCAGGTCTTAAGCCTGGGGAACCTGTTGTAGCTACAGGTGAACCGCTTTCAGTTGAGCTTGGTCCAGGGCTGGTAGGCCACATATTCGACGGCGTTCAAAGGCCGCTCACCAGGCTTCAGCTCCTTGCAGGTAACTTCATAAGCAGAGGAGTAGTAGTCGAATCTCTCGATAGAAGTAGGAAGTGGTTCTTTAAGCCTACAGTTAGAGTTGGGGATGTAGTTGGTGAAGGCGATATTATAGGTGTGGTGCAGGAAACACCTATGGTTGAGCATAAGGTTATGGCTCCTATAGGTATTAAGGGTGTCGTTAGAAGAGTCGAAGAAGGAGAATATAGGGTTACAGATACAGTTGTATACCTAGAAACTGAACGTGGAGAAGTAGGTTTAAGCATGATGCAGAGATGGCCTGTGAGGAAGCCTAGACCATACGTTAGAAAGCTCCCGGTCGAGGAGCCGCTTATAACGGGGCAGAGAGTGCTCGATACACTCTTCCCGCTAGCCCTAGGAGGTACCGCCGCTATACCTGGAGGTTTCGGGACTGGTAAGACTATAATGCAGCATCAGCTGGCTAAATGGGCTAGCGCGGATATAGTGATATATGTTGGATGCGGGGAGAGGGGGAATGAGATGGCTGAGGTCCTAGAAGATTTCCCGAAGCTTACAGATCCTAGGACTGGCAGGCCTCTTATGGAGAGGACGGTATTGATAGCTAACGTATCGAATATGCCTATCGCAGCTAGGGAGGCTAGCATATACACGGGTGTCACCATAGCGGAGTATTTTAGGGATATGGGCTACAACGTAGCTTTGATGGCCGACTCCACGAGTAGATGGGCTGAAGCTTTAAGGGAGATATCCGGTAGGCTCGGGGAGATACCTGGGGAGGAGGGTTACCCACCCTACCTAGCTAGTAGACTTGCAGAGTTCTATGAAAGAGCTGGTAAGGTTGAAGCATTAGGTAGGCCTATGAGGACCGGTTCTATCTCGATTATAGGAGCTGTATCGCCTCCAGGTGGAGATTTCTCGGAGCCTGTAACGGTTAATACTTTAAGGATAGTTAGGGTATTCTGGGCTCTCGACGAGGAGCTTGCTAGGAGGAGGCACTTCCCAGCCGTTAACTGGCTTAGAAGCTACTCACTCTACCGTGACGATCTTGATGCATGGTTTAGACGTAAACTCGACCCTGAGTGGAGCGATATGATCCGCGAGTGTATGTACATACTGCAAAGGGAGGAGGAGCTTAAAGAGATAGTCCAGCTCGTAGGTCCAGACGCCCTTTCAGATGAGCAGAGAGCTATACTAGAGGTTGCGAGGATGATAAGAGAGGATTTCCTAGCTCAGCATGCATACCATCCGGTAGATACATACTCTGACCTGGAGAAAACTAGGCTCCTCCTGAGAATAATACTAGACTTCTATAGGTTTATCAACGAATCCGTGAAGAAGGGTGTAGCTTTACATAGAATCCTGGATCTACCTATAAGAGGTGAGATAGCTAGACTTAAGATACGTCCACTCGAGGAGCTTAGAGAGATCGCTGAAAACCTTCGCTTAGATATGGAGAAGCAGTTTAGAGAATTGATGAAGGAGGTTCAGTCGGGGTGATCGAGGTGTCTTCGGTATGAGCTTAGCTCTCAAGAAGTATAGGAGTATATCTAGAATCTCAGGTCCACTACTCTTCGTAGAAGCTGTCAGAGGTATAGCCTACGGCGAACTGGTACGTATAGAGACCCCGACCGGAGAGGAGAGGCGTGGACAGGTACTCGAGGTGACTGATAGATTCGCTGTCATACAGGTATTCGAAGGAACTGAAGGGTTAAGCTTAGATAGAACAGCCGTTAAGTTTACAGGGGAAACTATAAAGCTGCCTGTATCAGGCGATCTACTAGGTAGGATATTCAACGGTAGAGGTGATCCTATAGATGGCGGCCCGCCGATAATACCTGAAGACTACTGGGATATCCATGGTATGCCTATAAACCCGTCATCTAGGGAGCATCCTAGAGAATTCATCCAGACAGGTATATCAGCTATCGATGGGTTATACACCCTGGTTAGAGGTCAGAAGCTACCTATATTCTCAGGTTCAGGTCTACCGCATAATATGCTTGCAGCTCAGATTGCTAGGCAAGCTAGAGTACTAGGTAAGGAGGAGGAAGCTGTAGTAGTCCTAGCGACGATGGGTATAACAGCCGAGGAAGCGAGATTCTTCATAGAAGATTTCAGATCTAGGGGTGTATTGGATCATATAGTACTCTTCGTAAACCTAGCGAACGATCCAGCTATAGAACGTATGATAACGCCTAGGCTAGCCCTCACCTGCGCCGAGTACCTAGCCTTCCATGAGGGATATCATGTACTCACGATACTAACCGATATGACTAATTATGCTGAAGCTTTAAGGGAAGTGAGCGCCGCTAGAAGGGAGGTTCCAGGTAGAAGGGGTTATCCTGGATACCTGTATACAGATCTAGCAACGATATATGAGAGGTGTGGGCGTATACGCGGAGTGAGGGGTAGCCATACGGTATTCCCGATACTAACCATGCCTCACGATGATATAACGCATCCGGTTCCAGATCTAACAGCATACATTACCGAAGGGCAGATAATACTTAGCAGAGCTATGCATCATAAAGGTATATACCCGCCTATAGATATACTTCCATCGCTATCTAGGCTTATGAGAACGGGTATAGGTGAAGGTAGAACTAGATTCGATCATAGGGAAGTCGCAGATTGCTGCTACTATGCTTACGCCGAAGGAGTATCGTTGAGAGAGCTTATAGCGGTTATAGGTGAAGCCGGACTTACCGCTAGAGATAAGCTATACCTACAATTCGCGGATGAATTCGAGAAGAGGTTCGTAAATCAAGGAGTCTATGAGGAGCGTAGCATAGAGGAGACGCTAGATCTAATGTGGGATGTCCTATCGATCCTACCTGAGAGAGAACTTAAGAGAGCTGATCCTAAAACGATAGAATGGGCGAAGCAGCAGGGTAAGTACAAGTATAGATCGTCGTAGGTATCTACTTACAGATAGGCTATGGCTTCCATCCGTAGTTGGATTAATATTCCCAGTTTACGTAATGTACATATCTTACCACTACTATCCTTATGACCAAGCTTCTTTTTACAAAACCCATTGATGAGGCCTGCAAGATTATATAAGGTTCGTATAGATGTATTGGATGTTAGCATAATCGAAGACTTACTACATTTCCTAGAGGAGTTCGGTAACTTCCATCTATCAATGTTCGTCGAAACACCTACATCTATCGATATAAACCCGTATATTATCGGATGGATTCCTCGATCTATGAAGGATAAATTCGAGTATAAGATAAAGAGTTTATACAGTGATCGAGTAAAGATGGAGTTTAGCCCTCCTGAACACGATGATAAGCCTCCAAGCTTAATTAATCGCAGTATATTCCTAGAACCTTTCGGAAGGATAGTGGATTCCTTCGGTTTCCCATCATATAATGAGATTGATCCTACACTATTTGTGATGTTCTCGTTTATGTTGTTATTCGGTTTCATGTTCGGTGATATGGGTCATGGTTTAATTCTTCTCATAGCTGGTTTAATCATATATTCTATTAAAGATAAGATTGATGTTGATTCTGATCTGATTCGTTATTTAATTAATGGATCCACTTTATATATTATATGCGGAGTGTCAAGCATATTATGTGGTTTGCTATTTGGTGAGTTTCTAGGATATAAGATCGATATATTTAATTTCAACTTAATACTACCATATCCATTTAATATATCGTTCCCATTTAGACCTCTAGATAATCCGATAGCGATGCTTAAGCTATCCATACTCATAGGTGCTGTACATGTATCATCTGGTATAATATTAAATTTAGCTAATAAGATATTGAATAAGGAGTATATTAAAGCTGTAATAGAACCTATACCATGGATATGTATGTATATAGGGATCATATATAATGTATTTTGTTTTAAACTAGATTTCGCTGCATGGTTAGGTAGTCCTACATTATATATGCTAGTAATACTACCTATGTGTATAATGTTGTTAGGTAAATTATATATAGAAAGACTAGAAGGATTAATCCAGTTTTTTGAAGCTATGATATCTACAGTAAGCAATACTGTATCATATCTAAGGATAATGGCTTTATCATTATCCCATAGTATACTGACGCATATGATTTTAGAATTTGGAGGTGGAGGTTTAGCAGCAGCTTTAGTTGGCGCAATTTTTGTAGTAATGCTTGAAGGTCTTATGATATTCATACATACGACACGACTTATATGGGTTGAATGGTTTTCTAAATTCTACAGAGGCGAAGGTACACCGTTCAGGCCTTTGAAAATCTCAGAAGTGAGAGCAACGCCTGTTGAAGCTATTGAGATTTCTATGAGGAGCTAAATGTCTTCTCTAGAAATTTTAATAACTGATATAAGTTTTCTACTATACAATCTGCGGTTTTAAATACATGCTTCTTAACTATGCTATCTGTTAAAATTATTATGGTATATAATCCTATCGTCTTAGAGGCTTTTAGATCATTTTCATCTGATCCGATGAAGATCATCTCGTTACTCCTTCCTTTCATCTCTGATATACAGTGGAGTATCTGATCTGAATAGGGTTTAACCCTATATCTCATACTCCTTCCGACGACTACATCGATATAGGTCTGTAGATTGAATTTAGATATAAGCTCTAAAGCAACTCTCCTAGTGGATAGAGCTATCCCTCCCACCTTGAAATTCCTCCATCTAACCCATCTCAATACATCCCATGCATACGGTCTAAGCTTAGAGTATTGAATAGCTGATAGCTCGTATTCTTCGAGTTTAGCTGAAGAATCCTCCCATAACCCGGCGGCTTCATGGAACGGCAACCCCATTACAAGCTTATCGAAGTTTGAAAGAAACTCCTCCCTACTAGCTAACATCCTTTCATCGATTTGCACATTTCTATCTTCGAATATCTTCATGATATCGATCCTAGCTTTCCTCCAATCCACTAGTCGATAGAAATCCGTGATAGTCTTCTCCAGATCGAATACTATACCGTTGAACATTGTTTTCATCGAACCCCGATGCTGATGTAGTATATATCATGTTATATCATTCATCATTCTAGGGAGTTATATACTTCTAGTTAGCCATTTAAGCATAACTTATAAAGGGGGTACATAGCTTGGTATAGGTTTACTTCGGCATAACGTTTAAAGGCTTAGCATACGATTCTAAGGGGTGATGTAGATATGTCTAGCGGGAAGGCTAGAGAGATTATATCATCCCTCATAGAAGCTTTAGGTATGGAGCGTTTCCTATCTGAGATGAATGTTTCACGTGAAGATGTAGATGCATGGCTTAAAGGTGAACGGCCCATCCCATTCCATATACTCTCAAAAGCTTTAAAGATGAAGGCTAAACTATACTCTAAACCTAAGCAGATCAAGGTTGAAAGCTATGTGAAACCTAGGGATAGAGGTTCTGCTACCGCATTCAAGAGGATGCTTCTTAAGAGTACGATCATAGTGTTAGCTATGCTTACATTTTCTATAATCGGATATACCGTCGGAAGCTGGTATGGAGTATTTTATGCTGGTCTAGGTTTATTCCTGCCTCTAACGGTAGGTCTATCCTTAATCCTGATCTTAGGATTAAAAGGTTGAAGTGCTACGTTTAATCTATACGCTAATCTTATAATAGTCTCGGCTGAACATATAGCCTGAAAAACAGGGTTAATGGATGGGTTGGAGGGATGCTTAAACCTTTAAAGATGAAAAAGATTAGGGCTATAACCTACCGACCGTACTTCCATAAGGTGGTAGGTATCATAGCGGAAAGCGGTGTTTTCCATCCATTCCTCTCTAGTGAAGCTGAAGATTGGATTAGAAAAGGTCTTGTGAGGAGGATGGATGTATCTAAATATCTATCTAGAGTGGATGGGATACTAGGTAGTATAGATAAATTTGCGATCGAGATTAGCGAGGTGAAATCTATCGGTGACCCATCCGGCTTTAAATTCATAGATGAGATCATAGGATTGGTAGAGGATGTCGGAGACGAGGAGGGTCTCCGCGAGGTTAAAAATCTATTAGAGGATTGCAAGCGAAGTATAGCTGGAGGATACATCGATACGGCTAAGAATAGTCTATATAAAATCAGGGATCTGATGGAAAGCTATAAGTTTTCGCTAGAATTCATGTCCTCGACGTTTGAGGTATGCGATTGTATAGTATTCGAAGGATGGGTTCCGGCAGAGTATGCCGAGAAGGTATGCGAAGACATAAGAAGGGTATCTGAAGGTTACGCTATCGTAGAAGCAGAGGATCCTGGGGAAGAGGATCATCCGCCTACGGTAATCGAGACACCTAAACCGCTTAAAGTATTCGAACGTCTAGCCGTAGCATATGGCCTACCCTCATACCATGAGTTCAACCCTGCGCTATTCTTTTCGATAACATTCCCGATGATATTCGGCTTGATGTTCGCAGATATCGGGCATGGTCTTCTACTCCTAATACTCGGTTTAGCATGTATATGGGCTAGAGGGAGGGGTGGCAGGTATGGGGAGATAATCGGATACTTCGTAGATAATGGGGTATTCTTCATAGCTTTAGGATTATCATCCATCATAGGTGGCCTCTTATACGGTGA
>Ga0209183_1000042_pt1 | contig 59485 bp, 72 predicted proteins | sample LHCtaG_2_FD_184120 | JGI IMG/M metagenome (GOLD analysis project Ga0209183, IMG submission 184120) | Hot spring microbial communities from Little Hot Creek, USA to study Microbial Dark Matter (Phase II) - LHC4sed_replicate (SPAdes)... | ecosystem: Environmental > Aquatic > Thermal springs > Hot... | reverse complement strand
ACGGACCATAAAGGTCGAGGTTCCTCCCGAGAGGAGGAGTGCGCCCTGCCTGACCGATGAAGAAGTCGTAAAGCTGGCAGAGTTGGCCCTCAAGATAGAGCAACACTACAAGCACCCCCAAGACATTGAGTGGGCCATAGATAGGGACATGAAGTTCCCTGAGAACATATTCATAGTTCAGTCTAGGCCCGAGACCGTGTGGTCATTGAGGAAGGAGGGGACAAGAGTGCGACCCAGCGTCGAAGTCAGAGAAAGGAAGGTCGTAGCTAAGGGTCTGCCAGCTAGCCCAGGCGTGTGGACTGGCAAAGCCAAGGTGGCCAAGGGCCTCGAAGAGGCCTCGAAAATGATAAAGAAGGGCGACATACTGGTAACCACAATGACCAACCCCGACTGGGTCCCGTACATGAGGCTTGCAGGTGCCATAGTGACCGATGAAGGCGGCATGACGTGCCATGCTGCTATAGTTAGCAGGGAGCTAGGGATCCCAGCTATAGTCGGTACGGGCAACGCAACCAAGGTCATGAAGAGCGAAGAGGAGTACACAGTTGACGCTACAACTGGCGTGGTCTACGAGGGCATCGTTGGAGAACTGACAAAGAGGGAGGTCGAGGAAGTCACTAAGCAACAAATGATGCCAGTTACGGAACACTTCATACCCACGGGGACTAAGATCTACATGAATTTAGGGGTTCCTGAGAAGATAGCAGAGTACGTCAACTTACCATTTGACGGGATAGGGTTGATGCGCATCGAGTTCATATTGTCGTCCTACATAGGAGAACACCCACTCTACTTACTGGAGATAGGTGAAGAGGATAAGTTCGTGGACAAACTTGCTGAGGGCATAGCGATGGTGGCTAGGCAGGTTCAGCCAAGGCCGGTCGTCGTCAGGCTTAGCGACCTCAAGTCGAACGAGTACAGAAAGCTGAAGGGCGGCGAGAAATATGAGCCCGAGGAACGCAATCCGATGCTCGGCTATCGTGGGGTCTCTCGCTACATAAGCCCGCAGTACGAGAAGGCGTTCAGGTTGGAGTGTAAGGCAATCAAGAAGGTCAGGGATGAGTGGGGCCTCAAGAACGTGTGGGTGATGCTACCATTCGTGAGAACTACTTGGGAAGCGAAGAGGGTCTTGCAGATCATGAAGGAGGAGGGGCTTGAGAGGGGAAGGGACTTCAAATTATGGGCGATGGCAGAGGTCCCAAGCGTTATATTCATGGCCGACGAGTTCTGCAAGTACGTTGATGGCTTTAGCATAGGCAGTAACGATTTGACTCAACTGGTACTCGGCGTTGACCGCGACTCGGAAATCATGTCGAAGCTAGACGCACGCTACTTCGACGAAAGAGAGCCAGCAGTGTTGAGAGCCATAGCTCACTTAATTAGGGTCGCGCACAAGCATGGAGTAACCGTAAGCATATGCGGTCAAGGGCCTTCGTACTTGGAGGACTTCGTGGAGTGGCTAGTGCGCCAAGGCGTAGATAGCATATCGGTTAACCCTGATGCGGTCGTCAGGGTGCGCCGCCTCGTCGCGCAGATTGAAAGGAGGATCATCCTTGAAAGAATGCTCAAAGGAGTAAAGAGGAGCACGAGAGGAACTCCTTCGCTCAGGTAAGGGGTTAAGTCCTTAGCCCTGAGCCACCTGTTTGAGCGATCATTAAAGGGGCATCTTAAGGCCTCAACGTCGTTTTAACGCAAGGTCCTCGTGAAAAGACGTTTTTCACGCACAACATTTATTAGAACTCAGCTTAGTAGAGCGTCTTAAGGTGGTCCAAGACGTCCTCTAGAAAGAAGAAGACCGAGGGGCTTAACATACCGGATCACAAGCATTGTATAATGTGCGGAGGGGTCGTGCCAGCTAGCAGAAACCCGCCTGTTTGTGAGGGGTTGTGTGAAGAAGAGCTCATTAAGAGGGAGAAGAGGTCTAGGATGTTCAGCTTGATGATATTTATGATAGTTGGACTGATGGCACTGATGATTGTGGCCTCCTTCTTAGTATCCCGATAGTATCCCGATAGGCTTCACTAACTTTTAGTGACGTCCTTTGTGATTATTATCTCACAGGGCATGGGGAGCTTTGAGGCTGCTCTTCTTGCAGCTTCTTTCGCTACATCCTCTTTATCTACTGGAACCTTTATGGTGAGGACAACATCCCCGGTCTTCACTCTAGCTGCCGTTCCTATAGGGTCGCCGAAGGCGAGGCGCATCCCATCCTGGAGCCTGTCGGCTCCTGCGAAGGCCATCATCTTGTTCTCTCTAAGGATGTGATGAGGATACGGGTGAATTTTGAGGAAATAATTATTCTCGCCGAGCCTCGAAGATAGGTATTTGCTACACGCAACCCTCATGGCCTCTAAGGCGTTCTGCCTTATCTGTGCTGGCTCTTTAGCCACCAATTGGACCGTTAAGAGGAAGTCGGCTTTTGCGTTCCCCATTGTGAACTTGACGATTTTAGGTGGTGGGACCCCATGCACATATTCCTTCCTCGTGTAGGCTGGTCCCTTAACGAGTCTGTAGCAACGGGCCGGCCTCAAGGGCATACGCTGTGCACCCCCTTTTAAAGGGCTGGGATCTTTTTAGCTTTTCCCCGCGACGAGGGAGCCGAGCCTCGTGTGCACTTTATTCAGGAAGGCCAGCAGGACGTGCATCTCCTTTTGAGAGATGAAGGCCTTGCCCAAAATCCTCTTGAAGACTAGCTTGGCCTTCGGCTCCTTTTCCTTTGGGAAGTCTACAAGCTCCAATATGGCAGAGAAGTACTTGAGTGCGACCTCTCTCAACTTAGCATTTGCCAGCTTCGCCTTGGGCCTTATGTGGGCTTTGGAGAGCTCGTAAAGTATCACAGCCATGGCGTGAGTGACGTTCATTACGGGGTATTCCTCGCTCGTGGGTATGTTAACGAGGACGTCGCACATCGAGAGCTCTTGATTTGTTAATCCTATGTCCTCGCGGCCAAAGATCAACGCTACTCCACCCTTGCATTTAATCAACCCATGTAAGTGCCGAGGAGGGACAGCGCTCCTCAAGACGTTTCGAGGACCAGCCAGCTTGCCAGTTGTGCCTATCTTCAAGTCGAAGTCTCTTATGGCGTCTTCTAGGCTATCAACTACAATAGCAGACTCAAGGACGTCACAGGCCTTCGCAGCAAATATCCTCGAGGCCTCGGTGATGGAGGTCCTAGGTCTCACGAGGCACAGTTCCTTAAAGCCGAAGTTCTTCATGACCCTGCAGGCGAAGCCTATGTTGATCTCGTACAGCGGCTCTACGAGAACTACCCTGAAGCGAGGCACTTTTTCACCTCTATGAGGAAAAGTTCCTCAAACCACAGTCTCTTCTTAGCCAATATTATTGGGTTAAGACTAGCCACTTTAAGCTTAGAGATTATCTTCGCGAAGTCCGAGAGAGACGAGATAACGAAGTACAGCTTGCCGTTTTTATTCAACAACCTATCTAAGTCGTCGATTACTCTACTAATTAAAGAAGTACCATTGGGGCCGCCGTCCCACAACGGTTCGTCTATGCACGGATGCCCGGTCGAGGGTAAGTAGGAAGGGTTCATCATTATGACGTCGAAGTCGCACTTGTCTCTCAGGGCCGTCGTCGCGTCGCAACACAAGAAGCACGTCGAGTAGTCGACGTTGTTTATCTTGGCGTTGAACTTTGCGTTACAAATGGCTTTTCTGCTCACGTCTATGCCTACCACATAACAACCTCTCAGCGCGCACTTTATTGCCAAAATTCCCGTCCCGGTCCCTATGTCGAGCACGTACTCCCCGCCGCTCAAGTTCAAGTTATCTAACAACATGAACGTGTCATCAGAGGGGGGATAGACGTCTTTCCATACATATATGACCATGTTGTCAAAGACGAGCTTCAAATATGCTCCCTCAGTGTATCAAGTAGTCCTTTAAGGCGTTTGATATATAAGCAAAATCTGATGGATTCAAGTCCCTGACCCTCTTGTTCATGTACTTCTGCAACCTTGCATCGGAGTACGCCTTTTCACTTAATTTTAGCGGTGAGAGCCTCGACACGACGATCCCCAGAGCCCTTCTCAACAATTTATTGCGCTGAGTGAAGAGCCACTTGACAACTTCTAAGTGCAAGTCTAGGTCTGCAACCTCATAGGGAGGCGGGCGTCTTTCAAGCGCAACCACAGCCGAGTCCACTTCGGGTTCGGGATAGAAATTCCTCTTCTTAATTAACATGAGGAGGCGAGAGGAGAAAAAGGCATCAAGAGAAACCGTCAGCCTTCCATAATCCTTTGCGCCGGGCTTCGAAGTTATGCGAAGAGCTAGCTCCTTCTGCAACGTCAGAACGGCTCTCTTGAAGGAGCACTCTCGTGCCAATTTGAAAAGCAAGGGCGTGGCGATACTGTAGGGGACGTTAGATGCCACGACATCGACTGAGGGGGGTGTGACCTCTAAGAAATCAGCTTCTATCAAAACGATATTATTGTAGTTCTTCAGAACTTCTTCTCGAAGGACCTTGCAGAGTAAGGGGTCGACCTCAATCGCGTAGACGAGGCTTGCCTTAGAGGCCAGTAGCTCGGTTAATGCCCCCAGACCCGCTCCTATCTCTAAAACTACGAGCCCGTCCACCTGTGAAAGCTCCACTATTCGCTGTGCAATCCTTTTGCTCACTAAAAACGACTGGCCTAGCTCCTTCTTCGGCACTATGGAGTACTTCTTGATGAGAGCCAAGGTGCGTTCTCGCAAATTCATGGTCCTATGGCCTTTTCTTTAGGGACAGGTGGTACAGTAAATAAATAGTACCTCTCGTTGCCCTTTAACTCTGTTAAGATCCTCTCAATTATGATACCAACTATGTTGTTGACCCCTGTTCTCTTCTCAAAATCTTCGTAACTGACGAAGGGGGCCTTCTCCCTCTCCTTTATTATCACCCACATAGTTTTCTTCCCTATCCTAGGCAAGAGCTCGAGGGAGTGCATCTTGGTGGTAAGAGGTGGGGCGCTGTTCAAAAACTGTACAAACCTGTTCTCGTGCTCCCTCACTATCCTCTCTATCAGTCGAGGCAATTCGTCTTTAGCAAAAGTCGTCAACTCTTCAAAGCTCAACCTCCTCGTTATCCTATCTATTTTTTCTCTAAAGCCCTTTCCTATGAAGATCCTCTCTCCGGGGGTTAGGGAGACGTTAGGCTTCGGTACCAATTCCAGCAGCATGAAGAAGTCTTCGCCAATGGCTTGCGCTATCGGCTTGCCCATGAAATGAGGGCGAGTCTCCCTCATGTATCCTCGAGGAAGGAAATCCAGCGCATATGCATATTCTTCAAATTTCTTCTTATCTTTAGCCCACAAGTTTTGGCACCTATTCCCAGATAAAAATCGACAAGGGGCTTACCCAAGGTGTGCGCGAATTAGCTCTAAGATCTTCTCAAGGTCCTCACTTAAAAAGACCTTGTCCTCTTTAACAAGTAAGGTTCTAAGCTCTTCTATAGACGTGGGCAAGACATTTACTATCTGCACCGCGGCCGCCCTAGAGATCTTGAATTTTTCCGTGAGGGCCTTGACGAGCTCCTTGGCTTTCTCAGGAGAAAGCTTTGAGAACTTAGAGGCATGGGAAAGGGTAGCCATTTGATATGGGTCTAGAGGGCCTCGTTTCTGCCTTAGCTCAAGTAAATCGCGCACTTCTGGTAACGAAATTTCCTCTAGCTTCAATACCTTCATCTCTAAGCCCTCACAACAGCGCGAGGACTCAACGGGAAGAATTCTCTCGCGAGGAGAATAAATATATTTATGTCTATGTCTTGGTGTTATGCTGTTCAAGCCGAGTCCTCGCAAGGCCCTGAAACTGGGTGGTGGAGGTGAAGCGTTCCAAAGGTCTGAGGAGCAGGAGTAGAAACTTGTTATCAAAGCACCCACGCGAACGTGGCATGAGAGGGTTGAGTTACTTGCTCGCTAAGTATAAGATAGGCGACAGAGTTTGCTTTGATGTAGATCCTTCAAAGGTCAGGACAGCACCTCATAGAAGATATCACGGACTCACAGGGGTAATAATAGGTAAGAGGGGTAGGGCGTATATAATCGAGGCTAAGCTTGGTGATAAGCGCAAAGTAATAATAACCACGCCAGAGCACATAAAACCCCTCGGCGCTACGGCTTAATCCTCGACGTCCAAGACGTCCAGCTCTAGAACCTTAAGCTTCGTACCCAGAACCTCTTGAAAACTGGGAGCAGTCCTGCCCTCATCTCCATGGATGAGCTCCTTGACGTAGAGACCTCCTTGACACTTTATCAAAACCTCAAAGGTTTTGTCCTTAACGTCTATCACCCTTACTTCATAGACCTTCTTTGTCCGCAACTTGTCAGCACGACGATGTAAGACCCTCTTAGGGGTCCACTGCTTTATGATAGCCCCTTGAAAGTAGTTGTTTAGGGCTTTAAGCTTTTCTCTTTCTAGGGGCTCCTCCATCTCCACAAGCGCTCTATAGATCTTCTTCTTTACGTGGGCCGAGAGTTTCAGCTTCCCTATGATCGACCTGTCCGTGTATGAAAGGTTCAAAACCTCTACGATCCCTTGAGACCTCTCATTAATTTTCTGCTGCAACTCCCCTAAGTCAATGAACCTCTTCTTGGGCTCCACGACCTCTATGGCGAAGGGTCTCCCCGAACCTAAGACCCTCACATCTATGTCCTCTCTCCCTGCTCCATGAAATCGGGCTCCACGAGCCTTAAAGGCCTCAACGACGGGTTTAGTTATGAGCTCCTCGACTGAGAGCTCATATCGCTTTCCTGTCCAATTGCACTCAGGACATCCACCCCCTTTACACTTAGAGCAGAACCACTTGGATTGGGGTATTCCGCGAACCAGCTTTCTATAACGCCCGTACATGAAGATCGGGCTCGGCTTTATCTCCACCTTCATCTTATGAAAGTCTAGTATTACGAGGATGTCGGGCTTTCGAAGATCCGGCTTTTTTCCGGACTTAGACATTATGATCAAGCTGGCCTCTCGGTTTATCTCCCTCTTTATGGACTCACCCCAATTCACTTCAAGGTAAGATCTCAAGCTGTCCTCCTTCTCTACTACGTTACCAGGTACTCTGCACCCGACGAGGTAAGTGTTGAAGTCGTATTCGAGCAGACTGGCGGCTGCCTCTTCCGCGAGGCGCTCTAGTGGCTCGTAAAGAAGACCTCCGCATGCTTCGCATGGGGTCGTCTCAGGCACTTCAAGGCCATTCTTGGCTAGGAGCTCTCTCGCGACCTTGAAGCCCGTCCTCGCTATGTTTCGTAAAATGCTGACAGCTTCTTGGCTTCCCTCGTTCAGGAGGCTTGAGGCTATCATGCATATAACGGTCTTCAGGCTCGAGCCCCTCGCCTCATTGCTTAAAGCGAAGCCTAAGTTGGCGAAGAACCTGCCAAAGCACTTGTCACAAAGAGCGGCTCTCTCCGCTAGTTTCAGGGCCTTTTCGATTACCTTTGATGTAGCGCTCAGCATGCATAGAGCCTCTGTTGCTCGATTGGAGCCTCTGCATCAGAGATGGGGGAAGAGCCTCTTTTTTTGCTTTCTCAGCAAGGTCTTTACCATTCGTCTCATCGCTTCGTAGGCGTCCAGGAGCTCTTTAACCTCCTTAACCTTTACGCCGCTACCTCGGGCTATCCTCCTCATCCTGGACCTATTTATTATCTCGGGGCGTTCCAGTTCTTCTCGGGTCATGGATTTGACTATGACGGTCCACTTTTCGAGCTTTTCTCTTGCCACATCTGCTATCTCGTCGGGCAAGCTCAAGCCGAAACCCGGTATCATCTCCAGGATTTTTTGCAAAGGACCTAGCTTTTTGAGTCCTTCGAGCTGGTTGATCATGTCCTCAAGCGTGAACTTGCCGCTGACTAAGCCTTTCATCTCCCTCTCTTTGAGCGACGCCTCCTTCACCTTCTCTGCCAGCGACTTGAGGTCTCCCATCCCTAAGAGGCGGCTCACGAAGCTTGACGGTTCAAAGACCTCAAGCTCCTTAACATCCTCACCGACTCCTACGAACTTGATCCGCGCGCCCGTAGCGACGACGGCCGAGAGGGCGCCTCCTCCCCTCGCGGCCCCGTCGAGCTTAGTGACTATTATCGACCCGATCTTAGCCGCATTATTGAAAGCTTCTGCTTGGGATTTGGCCTGCTGACCTATCGTAGCATCTATCACAAGCATGACCTCATCTGGCCTTATGGCCTCTGACAATTGCTTCATCTCCTCCATTAGAGCGTGTTCGTTCTTATGTCGCCCAGCCGTGTCGATTATTATGACGTTACAGCCCATGTCCTTAAGGACCTCAACACCTCTAAGAGCTATTTCCACGGGGTCCCCCGTCTTCTCGCCGTAAAACATGATCCCGGCCTCCATAGCCAATTGCTTTAACTGGTCATAGGCTCCTGGCCTGAACGTATCTGCGCAGAGTACACCGGGGTGATATCCTTTCCTTTTGTAGAACCACGCCAGTTTAGCGGCAGTAGTGGTCTTGCCGGACCCCTGTACCCCTACCAGCATAAGCACGATGGGCTTGTTCGTAGGGTATAGTACGTCAGGCTGCCTCTCCCCTCCCAAAAGTTCTACGAGGGAGTCGTAGAGGGCTTTTAACGTGACCTCCCTTCGAGTAAAGCCCGAGGGCACGGGCTCTTTGAGGGCCTTCTCCTCAACCTTTTGGGTAACCTTGAGGACTAGTTCGACGTTGACGTCTGCTAGTAGGAGTGCCCTCTGCACGTCCTTAATCAGCTCTTTAACTGCAAGCTCGTCTGCCACGGGCCTTCCCAAGAATTTCTTTATGGCCTCTCGAAGCGATGAACCTAGCTTACTTAACATCGATATCAAAATCCCTTGTTAGCGGATATGCTTAAATCTATAGCGCTGCTTTCAGTTCTTGCTTTGGACATGTATGAGTTAAAGATTGATGAGGTCTTGGACTTCGTGCGCAAAAAAGGCGCAAGGAGGCTGCTCTTGCAATTTGCCAATGGGTTAAAGCAGAATTCGTGCTCTGTCGTAGAAGAGCTAAGTAGAGAACTGCCTAGTGTTGAGGTCTTAGTCTCAGGCTCTAGTTGCTACGGCGCTTGCGATGTGGCGTTTGAGGAAGCAGTGAGGGTCGGCGCCGACACGATTGTCCACTATGGGCACACACCTTTCCCAGAGGCCTTCACCCACGCCAATAAGCTTGGCGTCGGAGTGTTCTTCGTGGAGGCCTTTTCGAGGACGGAGCTTCTGTTCAAGGCCGTCGATAGAGCTCTTGACGTTTTACGCTCGATGGAGAATGTCGCTAACGTAGGCATCACTGCATCTCTCCAAGAAGTCCCCTATATAGAGCCAATTAAGCAACGCCTCGAGAGGGAGGGCTTTTGGGCCCACGTGGGCACAGGCTCCAAAAGGGTCAAATACGCTGGACAGGTTTTAGGTTGTGATTACACATCGGCCCTCTCCATTAGGGACAAGGTCGAGGGCTTCGTGCACTTGGGCGGAGGGCTTTTCCACGCCCTAGGCTTGGGGCTAGCAACCCAAAGTCCTGTAGTGCTGTGCGATCCCTACAGGGGTGAGGCTCAAGATATCGGGCATGTAGTGAGGAAAGTTAAGGCGACGAGGTTGTACTATGTGACCCAGGCCATGGAAGAGGCAAAGCGGTATTGCATAGTCATTGGATGTAAGTGGCGGCAAAGGCACTTGCACTCCGCAATGAAGGTAAAAGGATTACTCGAGAAAAAGGGGAAGAAGGTCTATCTCCTAACCTTGCATGAAGTATCACCGCAAGCCTTGGAGAACTTTCCGGAGCCCGACGCCTTCGTCATAACTGCTTGCCCTAGAATCCCAATCGATGACTACATGAACTACAGAAGGCCCGTGCTGACGGTTCTTGAAGCGTTAATAGTGGCCGGAGAATTAAAGCTTGAGGAGTGGTCTTTGTGTGATTGGAAGCTTAACGAAAAAGCAACTCGCGATGTTGCTTTCGAAGGTAAATGAGCATCCAGAGCCCAAGGTCTCGCTGGAGCAATACACATTAGTAAGCGAAGAAGTGAGCGACTTATTGTGGACCATAGAGACGGTATTCGGCGACATAAGCCGAAAGGTGCTCGTAGACTTGGGTTGCGGAACTGGGAGGTTGGCCATAGGCTCAGCGCTACTTGGCGCGAGCTACGTCATTGGTGTCGACATAGATGAAGTCGCGCTGAGGGTAGCCGCCAACTCTGCTAAAAAATTGGGGGTTGAGGACAGGACTTCGTGGATTTTGGGCTCGGTGAAAAACCTCAACCTGAGGGCTGACGTCGTGATCCAAAACCCTCCTTATGGTGTAAAAAGGGAGGGGGCTGACAGACCCTTCTTGGAGGCCGCCTTGAGAATAGCTCCAATAGTCTACAGTCTACATAAATCAGGTCAGAGGAACAGGCGGTTTCTGAAAAGGTTTATCAAGGACTTGGACGGTGTAATTGACAGAATCATACCTCTTAAAGTGACCATAAAGCCGATCTTCAAGTTTCACACGAAGAGAAGCTACAAGGTCGATGTGGACCTTTATAGGATAATAAGGGGTGAGAAGACGTGAGCGAAAAAGTGTTGAAGGACGTCGTGGTCCCAGGAGAGGAAATAGGCATCATAGAGGAGTTCCTACCGGGGGAGGGCACATATGTAGAGGGCAACTCCGTAAGGTCGATGATTCTAGGCACGGCCGTTTTGGACATCGATGAGAGAAAAGCGAGGGTCTACTCATTGATTAAAAGAGGGCCCCTTGCTATAGAGAGGGGCGATGTAGTGCTAGGCGAGGTCACCGGAATGAGAAGGGATGTTGCGATAGTACTAATAAAGAATGTCGAGGGCAAAAATTTGGTTTTAAAGGAGGCGCTTCACGGAATGCTTCACATAAGTCAAGTTAGTGACAAATTTGTGGAATTTTTGTCTGATGTAGTGAAAGTAACGGACATTCTGAGGGCTAAGGTAATAAACTCGAGGCCTCCCTACCAATTGTCGATTAAGGGAAGGGATTTAGGCGTCATAGTGGCTTTTTGCTCTAATTGCCAAACCCCCATGATTATTAAGAATAGAAAACTTTATTGTCCAAGGTGTAAAGTGCAAGAGAAAAGGAAGCTCTCCACGAAGTACTCGATCAACCTCAAGCTGTAGTGGTTGATAGTAATGAAGATAAGGGTATTGGAAAAAAGCGAGAAAAGCCTGAAGATAGAGATAATAGGAGAGGGGCATACATTCTGCAATTTGTTGAGGGACTTCTTGCTGAGAAATCCTAATGTCGAATTCGCGGCCTATAAAATTGACCACCCATTAATTTCTAACCCGGTGTTTTACGTAAGGACTAAGGACGGGAAGCCTGATGAGGCGTTGAAAAAAGCGACCGAAGACATCATAGTTGCTCTTGAAGATTTCAAAAGGGTCTTTAGCTTTGCTTTAAACAAACAAAGGGCCATATCATGAAGAGAGAGCGAAGAGTTCTGGCCATAGCCGGAGATGAGCGCGTCGTAGTCGGCGTCCTATATAGAGGGAAGCTTTGGTTTGAGAGCTTAGAAGTAAAGGTTTTAGATAAAAAAGGGGTTTGTGAGGTCTTTAAGTCGAGATACCTGGACCAAGCGAGGACCATTCTTATCGATGAAGAGCTCTTGAAGCACTTAAAGATCAATATCGAAGAGAACTTTTCGGCTTTAATTCCAAAAAGAGGAGGGGTCGAAGTAATAATAATTAGTGAGGAGGGCGCTTCCATTTCTCGTGAAAAGATCAAGAAGTTATGCGTCCAAGGTGACGTCCCAGAAGCCTTAAGAGTGGCAAGGAGGATTTTTAACGAAGTACGAAGCATAATCGGAGACTATTTGAGGTGAGAGCTCTGCTACCACTATGTCCAAGATGCGGTACCCTCATGACCTTAAAGAGGGGGGGCGAGAAATCCCTTTGGACTTGCAAGCGCTGCGGCTATTCAGAAGAGAGAGTACAACTTGTGAAGAGGGAGCACATAGCCCACAGCGAGAAGGAGAGGGTAATAGTCGTTGAAGAGGGCAGCTCCTACAAGGCCATGCCCAAAACGACGGCGGCGTGCCCGGAGTGCGGACATAACGAGGCCTATTATTGGATGGTTCAAACGCGTAGAGGAGACGAGGGTATGACGAGGTTCTATCGGTGCACGAAGTGTGGGAGGACGTGGAGGGAGTACCATTAATTAGGACGGGCATTAATTAGAGTTAAATAGTTAAATATCGAAATCTACCTCCTCTAGTTAGGAGGGCGGCTTATGTTTAAAGCTGTGTTTAGAGACGCAAGGTTGTGGTACAGGATAATTGACGCACTGTCTTCGCTGATAAGCGAGGGCACCATCAAGATAAGCGAGGACGGGCTGAGGCTGAGGGCCATGGACCCATCGAAGATAGCGATGATAGATTTCGAGATGCCCCGAGACGCCTTTGACGAATATCAGTGCGAGGGAGAGCTCACCATAGGCCTCAACTTTGATGAGTTGAAGAATATGGTTAAGAGGGGAAGTGCTAAAGAAAAGGTCCAGCTCGAGGTGCCACCTACTGGCGGAAGGCTAAAGATAGTGCTGAAGGGCAAGGCTTCGAGGAGCTTCGCACTACCCCTGATAGATGTGGAGCATGAAGAGTTACCCACGCCCTCGCTCTCATTTAACGTTAAGGCTACGGTGTTGGCTGACATATTTGAAGACGCTTTAAAGGATGTGGAGCTAGTTAGCGACTATGTTAAGCTGGAGGGCCGGGGCAATGCAATCATAGTGAAGGGCCAAAGCGATAAGGGTGAGGTCGAGGCGACGTTGACCTCTGAGACCGGGGCCCTTTTAGAGCTAGAGGTCAAGGAGGAATCCGTTGCCTCCTATAGCTTGGAGTACTTAATGGACATGGTTAAGGCGAACAAGACTGCTGAAGTGACAACCCTCGAGTTCTCGACTGGGATGCCTCTAAGCCTGACATTTCCAATTCCGGGCGGAGGGACCATAAGATACTACTTGGCCCCTAGACTCGAGGAGTAAAGAAGAGAGCTATGATTTTTTCCAAAATAGATGCCGCAACGTATCCTTTCATAAATTTGGCCTCGCAATTAGTAAGAGAGCTCGAGAAGAGCTTGGGAATAAGTGCCATATTATCCCCTGACTCAGAAGTGCTTCGAAGAAGCATCGAGAGAATAAGGGAAGCCGTATATTCTCGCACGACTTCGGTCTACAAGAAGGACCTGGACATAGAGATCTTGTCACACCCCGTCGCGCTGTTGCTCATAAAGCACATGAACAATGCGAAACTGGTAAACATATACGCCGAGGCCGAGAAGAATAGGGCCTTAGTGAACCTTCTCAAGGAAGATTATGAGAAGCTAATGGCTCTGGCGGTCGACGGCTTTAATTGGCACGTCAGAAAGGAAGGGGGCTACCTCTTTATCAGGTTCGACGATTACCTCAAAACTTCTGTTAACATGTTAGACGCCTATTGGAAACTCGTGAATAGGAGGCTCGTGAATGGTTATGTCGAGCTACCTCGGAGGGACTTCTCTAGGCTCTTGGCCGAGGCCTACAGAGTAAGGATCTTGGAAAGGGCTGGTCAGGCAGAGGACGTCCAAGTACCCAGCGCTCTTAAGCTGGTAATTGAGGAACTTGACAAAGAGTTCCGAGCCGCCCTCCCAAAGGTCGACATGGATACAACATACGTTAACGAGTACAAGCCTTCAGCTTTCCCGCCTTGCGTTTCGAAATTACTAGAAGAGGCCGAGCAAGGCAAGAACCTCTCTCACATGGCCCGCTTTACTCTCGCCACGTTTTTAATATCTATAGGGAAGAGGCCCGAAGAGCTGCTTAACGTATTCCGTAAGATGCCCGACTTCGATGAAGGTAAGACACTTTATCACTTAAGACATATAGCAGGTGAGTTAGGATCTAGAACGAGGTACACTCCACCTAGCTGCGCGACTTTAAGGACGTTCGGCCTCTGCGTGGCGAATGACAGCCTTTGTCAAAAGGTCAAGCACCCCCTAACTTACTACAGTAAAAAGCTCAAGCTGTTGAAGAGGGAGAGGACTTGAAAAAACTCGATAACGAGAGCTTCATAAAGAAAATGTCTAAAAGGTATTACATCGAGTGGAAAGAGGAGCCGCCTAAGGACTTCAGTAGAAGAGAGTTCGCTTTCGTGGTCTCGAGGAAAGGCGAGGTTATAAGGCATAAAGCCTTCGAGAAATGGAGTGATGTTAAGGAATTCCTTTGCAAGAACTCTCCACTTCACGTCTATTACTCGTCAGCCTATTACGCACAGCCATCAGCTCCAGATATGGACGCTAAGGAGTGGATGGGCGCTGACCTCGTCTTCGACATAGACGTAGACCACATATACACTCCATGTAAAGAGCAACACGATAAGTGGATGTGTCTAAATTGTGGTGCTATAGGTAATGGCATGCCTCCCGAAGAGTGTCTTAAGTGTTCCAGCAAGAGAATAGAGGCGAAGACTTGGTTCTGTGAGAAGTGCCTCGAGATAGCCAAGGAAGAGACCATAAAGCTAGTCGAAGACTTCCTAATCCAAGACTTTGGCCTCTCGCCTCAAGAAATCTCCATCGTGTTCTCGGGGCGGAGGGGCTTCCACATCCACGTAGAAAGTGATGTTGTGAGAGAATTGGACCAAAGAGCTAGGAGAGAGATAGTTGACTATGTAAGGGGCACTGGACTCATGGTACAGGACAAGAAAAGGAGGGCCCTTGCACCTCCCTTGAACGCTGGAGGGTGGCCCGGAAGGATCGCTAAGGGGGTTTACGAGCTTCTCAATTCTGGCAATGTAGAGGGTCTTTTGAACATTAAAGGAGGGTCTAAAGCGGAGGAGGCGATAAGAGCCATAATTAAAAGGCTTGAGGAATCTCAAGACTATTGGCCTTTAGAGGGCGTCACGCGCAGAGTATGGCTCAAGGTCGTTGAGAAAGTTATAGCGCATAAGCATTGCGAGGTCGACGAGAGGGTGACGACGGACATAAAGAGGTTAATAAGATTACCTGGGACGTTACACGGGGGGACGGGACTCATAGCAGCCAAAGTCCGCTTGAGTGGCATAGAGTCCTTCGACCCCTACGTGCACGCCGTGGCCTTCCTAAAAGGCAACGTCAAAGTCAAGGTTTTAAACATGCCTGAGATAACCTTCCTCAACCAGACGTGGGGCCCGTACAACAATGAGGTCGTGGAGCTACCCATAGGACTGGCTGTGTATTTAATATGCTCGGAAAACGCTATCCTGGTCAGCGAGGAGGTCGAAGTTGATTAAGGAGTTACTCAAGGCCCTTCTTCAAGAGATAAGTAGCGAGAAGCTCCTGCCGCTACCCCAAAACTTCTACGACGCTGCTCTAAGCTACATTCACTCCTTGAAGTTGAGGAAGAACAACGAAGTCAGCGAACTGCAACGCAAGATATGGGAGGGAGAGATCGCGCTCTTAGAGAAAACACTCTCGATCATTAAGAGCATGAGGGCCCGAAAGATAATGCTTGAAGTTGTGGACGGTAAACCTCTAGAGAAGTTGCCCCCAGAGGAGGACATTTACTACGTCAATCTCCGAAGAGCCCTCGAGGTCGCTGAACTCGAGCATGTCAAGACCGACGCTGGTGCTGAGGAGACCGGACCTCAAGAAGGAGGCAATGTCCTGCTATTATTGAAGAAGGGCTTAGACGAGGCCCTTGCTAAAAGGCTGGGCCTGCCTAAGCTCGAGCCAGAAGATGTAATCTTTATAAATAAGCGGACCGGTAAAGTGCTCATCGACCTAGGGATTGCAGATGAAATAAGCATAAGGTGATTGCAGTGAAAATGCCAAAGGAGATAAACACCTATTGTCCTAGATGCAAAACCCACACGCTCCACAGCGTGGCTCTGTACAAAGCAGGAAAGAGGAGAGCCTTGGCCCAAGGTGAGAGGAGGTACGCGAGGAAGAAGAAAGGATATGGTAGCAAGAGGAAGCCAGAGCAGAAAAGGTTTGCCAAGGTCACCAAAAAGCAAGTCCTAAAGCTTACATGCAAGAAGTGCGGCTACATACTGCATAGAAGGGGAATGAGGTTGAAGAAGCTGGAAATGGTGGAAGTCGCCAAAAGGTGATGATGGCGTGGTCAAGAGGAGAAAGGAGCTTGTTCCCACGCCCAAATCGAAGTTTTACAACGTTAGGTGTCCAGACTGTGGCAATACGCAGATAATCTTCAGCCACGCCTCAACTTACGTGCACTGCTTCGTTTGTGGTAAGCTGTTGGTGGCACCGACAGGCGGCAAAGCGAGGATAGAAGGGAAGAAGGTCAGCGAACTCGGATGAGCCACGGAAAGGTGGAGGCAATTGATAAAGAAGAAGAGGGAGTGGCCACAACAAGGAGAGGTAGTAATAGGGACGGTGGCGCAGGTATTTGATAAAGGAGCTTACATAACCCTCGACGAATACGGAGGGAAGAGGGCTTACTTGTCATTAAGTGAGGTCTCTTCGTCTTGGTTTCACAACATTAGGGATGTCATACGCGAAGGCCAGAAGACGGCCTTTAAAGTCATTAGGGTCGATCCTTCGAAGGGACACGTAGACCTCTCGTTAAAGAGAGTAGCCGACGTGGAGAGGGACAGAAAGATCTTCGAGTGGAAGAGGGCCAAGAAGGCCGAAGTCATGCTAGACTTCGCGGCAAAGAAGTTAGGGAGGAAGCTCGATGAGGCTTATGAAGAAGCGGGATGGAAACTCGAAGACCATTACGGCGAGATCTATGCTGGGCTTGAAGAGGCCGCTCGAAGGGGTATAGAGGCTCTGCTCGCAGCCGGGGTCAGCGAAGAGTGGGCCAAGATCTTGGCCGAGCTAGCCAGAGAGCACATAGAGATACCCCAAGTGAAGATGTCGATGACCCTCGAGCTGAGGTGTCACGGACCTCTGGGCATCGAAGCGATAAAGAGGGCCCTCATTGAGGCCTTAAACTACGCAAAGAGCAAAGGCTATCAAGTCAAGATCTACGCTGACGGGGCACCTAAGTACAGGATCGACGCCACGGCAGAGGAGTACAAAACCCTCAAGAGCATATTGAAGGAGGTAGCCAACGTGGCTTTAAGCGTGATATCGAAAGAGGGAGGGCAAGGAAGGATACTCGAGGAACCGAAGAAGTAGGTGTTGAGGCTTGAAGAGCTTGTTGATGAGGTGCAGAGAGTGCGGGAGGTACACGCTACAACGCGACAAGTGTCCCTACTGCGGAGGAGAGCTGAAGGTACCGCACCCGCCTAGATACTCGCCTCATGATAAATATGTGACGTATAGACTTAAGGCCAAGCTCCTAAGAGAGTAACCAAGACTTCACGATGATCTCCATGCTATGTAATTCGCAATAGGGTTAGGTTGTCCAGCTAAACTCATGCAAACGCGGTACGGGGTCACCATATTACGCGATAGATTGCTATGTACTGTGAATCGCAGTAGACCTTTTCAAAGTGAGCTAAGCTAGCTACATATTCAGGCTGCCATATTCCTAGGACGAGCTTTGTTAAGAGGGCGTTAAAATTGCCTATGCCCCACCCTTGTTGGGTCAGCTGAAATGACGGCGTTGGAGAGCCAGCTATCTTCGCTATGGCGTGGCTTTTAGGAACTTCTTCGAGTGAGACCAACACGTACACTTCTCTGCCCTCTAAGCCGAAGCTTCTCTTCAAAATCTTTAGTGACTCCTCTTCGCTTTCCGACATGAAGAACTTTGCTACCTCGACGTTCCTCCACTCATGTACATTCCCGGGGTCTACGATTGTGGTCCTATTGGCGTAGTATTGTATTAAGTAGCCGTAGTCCCACCAAGAGATTACTATGGCGTTTTGATCCGTGTTTTCTCTCAGCCATAGAAGCGCCCCTAGCCAATAATTATGACCGCTCATGCCTATGTTTTCATATAGCATTGCATGGCTGACGACCGGGCCATATCCAGAAGAATACGTGGGAATGGCGAATAACGATAGGATGGCCAGTACTGCTAACGCCATTGAGAGGCCGAGGCCCATCACCGCTTCTCGATTGAGCCTCAAGCCTTTCTTCCACCTGACGAAGAGCCTAGAACCGTAATGATTTATGAGCCTTGACGTCACGTCCCCGGCCATCACCGCCACGGCCATCGACAAGAACATCAATAGTCTCGTCTCAGAGGACGCGAGGACGGCGGACACGCCGAAGAGCGACACCATGAATAGATAATTGTTCCTGTCCTTTGGATCCTTCAGGCTTCTCGGCACAAGCGCAAAGACCGCAAATATGAGTGGTAAGCCCACTTGGTTCCACACATCGTAAGCAACAGGTCTTTGGGACTCCGCGACCGTCGAGCGGACTAGCCCTTTGCTACCGAAGAGCCAGTCCACCAGCCTGAAGACGTAATTAAGCTCTGTCAACCAAAAGACCGCCGCTAAGACTATCAGTATGGCGACGACGTATCTCCTCTTGACTTTGCTCAGGGCCATTAGGGGGATGGCCGCGCCTACAGGAGCGAGGAACATTATCGACCTGAAGAAGTCCAGACCGCCGTGCCTGATTGTGAAGAGGGCAACAAAAACGCCTGACACCATCAACGCCAGTAGGTAGGGTATGGAAATGAGGCTGAGGCTCTTACCGTCCTTGCCGAAGAGCGCCATTAGCAGGGCGTAAGCCATTAGGACGAGGTACGCGAATAGAGAACCCACCCAGCCGATGGCCGCGACACCGATGAGCGCGCCGGACGCTACTGCAAGCGCTACTGACGCTATCAAGTTGCGCTTGCGCCCTTGGGCGGTCACGAGGTTAAATGACGAGAGGGCGAGGGCGAGGCCCGCGAACATCAAGGGCGTCGTGAAGGCCTCCTTGTCACAGAAGCCCTCGAAGGACCTCAGGAGGAAGGCTGGGGCGGCGGCTGACAGGAAGGCGGCTATTACGCCGGCGGTCATGGATCTCGTGAGCGCTCTAGTGATGAAGAACACCGGTATCACTATCAGGGGGGCGAAGAGGGCTGGCAACAGTATGGCCACGTCGATCGGTTGCAAGCCAGTCAGCCAAGAGAAGCCAGCTATGAACCACGAGACCAAGGGTAGCTCGTACTTGGTGTTGAACCCCTGAGGGTAGTACCTCAGGGTGTCGTTGGAGGGCATGGAGCCGCTCAAGAGCGCCTCGGCGTACCTTAGGTGCACGTAGGGGTCGTCGCCCGTCAGGACGTGCTGATCCGAAAACCGCGGCAGAGACCTCAGGTAACAGCCTAGGGCGTAGGCCATTAAGAGCAAGGCCACGACTATGAGCGGCCTAAGTCTAAACAATTTCTCGTAAACCGCCCTCCAAACCTCTGGCTTATTCAATGTACTTCACCACCTGAGGGACATGACATTAACGATGCCATCTTCGATCACGTTCCTCGCGCCGAGGGACGCTAAAATTGTCTTTGTCCTCCTATTAAAGCAACGCACGCAAAGGGCATGAAAGGACCACCTAGCTGACAAGCCCAGTCCGTACTTTAAAGTTTAAAACTTTTGACGGCTCTAGTGTTGAGAGACGTAATCATAACATCTGAGCATGGTAAAGGACTTGAGCCGGCCTAGTAACGTGAGAGATGATGGGCATGGAGATGAAGAGTTACGATCCGTTGAAGGTTGAGCATTGCGTGAGGGCTTTCTGGCACGACAACGACGTAATAAACAAGTGCTTCGAGGCACGGAAGGGGAGAGGGCTCTTCAGCTTCTTGGAGGGTCCGCCCACAACAAATGGCTTCATGCACGTGGGTCATGCAAGAGGTAGGACGCTCAAGGACATAGTCATTAAGTTCAAGCTCATGCAGGGCTTTGACGTGTGGCACCGTGCCGGCTGGGACACCCAAGGCCTGCCAGTCGAGCTTGAGGTCGAGAAGAACTTGGGCCTGAGGTCAAAGAAGGACATAGAGGTCGTGGGCTACGAAAGGTTCGTGGAGGAGTGCAATAAGCTCGTGGACTACTACTTAGGCCATTGGAGGAAGGCCTCAGAGCTACTAGGCCTGTGGCTCGACTACGACAGCGCATATCAAACGAGGCGTAAAGAGTACATAGAGTTCATATGGTGGGCCCTGAAGCAAACGTATGAAAGAGGGCTACTAGTCGAAGATCTTAAGGTAATAGCATTTTGCCCTCGTTGCGAGACCCCTCTCTCAGACCAAGAGGTCGCTTTGGGCTATGCGAGCATAGAAGATCCCTCGATCTACGTGAAGATCTCGTTGCTCGATAGGGAGTCCACGTACGTAGTCATTTGGACCACGACCCCCTGGACCCTGCCAGCTAACGAGGCCGTGTGTTTGCATCCGGACGAGTACTACGTCGAGGTCGAGGTGGGAGGCGAGAGGTGGATTTTGGCCGAGAAGCTCTTGGAGAAGGTCATGGTAGAGGTGGGGATAAAGGGGTACAAAATACTCAGGAAGTTCCTTGGATCGGAACTTGAGGGTACCAAGTACCTACACCCGCTTCTAGACGAAGTGCCCGAGCACAAGGACCACCATGCCTCTCACATAATAACGTGTGATCAAGGAGTTAGCATGGAGGAAGGTAGTGGATGTGTGCACATAGCCCCAGCTCATGGACCCGAGGACTTCGAAATAGGCAAGAGGTATTCGTTACCTGTGTTCTGCCCGGTGGAGGTCAACGGATTCTATTCGGACAAAGCTGGCAAATACAGGGGCATGTACGTAAGGGAGGCCAACAGGGTCATCATTGAAGACTTGAGGAAGAAGGGGCTGTTGGCCTACGAGGAGACGATACTTCACGAGTACCCTCGTTGCTGGAGGTGCGACACCCCCTTAATCTACAGAGCCGACAGGCAGTGGTTCTTGCGCATAGAGCCCATAAAGAGCTTGATCTTGGAGGAGAACGAGAAGGTGAGGTGGGCCCCGCCGTGGGCAGGTAAGGCTAGGTTCCACGACTGGATCGTCAACGCTAGGGATTGGTGCATTTCGCGCTTAAGGGTGTGGGGCTCGCCCTTGAACATCTGGACGTGCACAAAGTGCGGGCACAGGGTCTGCGTGGGCTCAATTGAAGAGCTCAAGAGCTTGGCCTTAACCCGCCTCGAGGACGTGGAGCTTCATAGGCCGTGGATCGACGCCGTCAGGCTCAGATGCCCGAATTGCAGGGGCGAGATGAGGAGAGAGCCGCATGTGCTTGATTGCTGGCTAGACTCTGGAGTAGCGCACGCTGCAAGCATTGACTACCTGGAAGACAAAGCGCTGTTTGAGAAGTTGTTTCCCTACGACTTCATAACCGAGGCGGTTGACCAGACAAGAGGGTGGTTCTTCTCGCTGATCTTCACGAGCGTGATGTTGTTCGGTAAAGCTCCTTACAAGAGCGTGTTATGTCAAGGCCACGTGCTCGATAAACTAGGCCAGAAGATGTCGAAGAGCAGAGGAAATGTCATTTGGGCTCGCGACGTCATAGAAGCCGAAGGAGCTGATCCCTTGCGCTTGTACTTAGTCATGAAAGCGGCTCCTTGGGAATCGTTGAACTTCGACATCGAAGAGTTGAAGTCGGTCAAACGCACCTTGAATATAATCTTCAACGTATTCAAATTTGCCAATACATACATGGATCTCGATAAATTTGATTACAAAAAATACCCAATAGATTTGTTTATCAACAAGCTTTATCCAGAAGACCAGTGGATCCTCTCGAAGATTCAGACCACCATCGAAGAAGTGACCTCAAACATCGAGACGTATAACATACACGAAGCGGCGAAGGCCATAGTCAACTTCTTTGTCGAGGACCTGAGCCATGGCTACATAAGGTTCATTAGGAGGAGGGTTTGGCTAGAAGAGGAGAACGTCGAGAAGCTCATGACTTATAGCGTATTGTACTATGTGCTCGATAAGGCTCTCAGACTCATGGCCCCCTTCGTCCCACACTTAGCTGAATGGTTGTACCAGGCGTTCTTGAAAAAGTTCGGCGGCTTAAAGGAAGAAAGCTTGTTCATGCTTAATTGGCCCTCGACCGAGGCCAAGTTCATCAAGAAAGAGCTTGAAGAAGGCGCATCGCTACTCATGGAGGCGCTAACGCTTGTGGCAAGCGCGAGGCAGAAAGCCAAGCTCAAGGGTAGATGGCCAGTCTCCGACGTCGTCGTTGTGGTATTCGATGAGGGACAGGCCGCGAAGCTAGGCGCGTTTCATAAAGCGCTACGCGAGCAAGCCAACGCCCGAAACGTCGTTATCACAACTGCCATACCCAATAACATGAGGTTAAAGGTAATGGTTCAGGAAGGTAAGGTCAAGAGGGCTCTGAGGCCTAAGATGGCAAAGCTCCTCGAACAGCTGGATAAGGCCGATGTCAAGAAGATGGTAAAAGAACTTTGTGTTCACGGTAAGGTAAATGTTAACGTAGAAGTCGAGGAGATATCGCTGAACAACGAGGATGTAAAAGTGATTGGAGTCGAGGACTATGAGAGTTGGGCTTTCACCTTGGGCAAACGCATGTTAGTATGCATGAACACGACGCGAGACAGAGAGCTTGAGGCCGAGGCCTTAACTAGGGAGCTCGTCCGTAGAATACAGTACATGCGCAAGGAGCTTAACTTAAACATCGAAGATTACATAGATCTAGCAATCGAGGCGGACGAGGGCGTTCTAAACATCTTGAGCACAAAGAACGTAGATTACTTGAAGAGTGAAGTCAGGGCTAGGGAGTTAAAGATGGGTAGTAAAGTGGACGTGACCGGAGAAGGCTGGTACGCAAAGGAGTGGGACGTAGATGGACTGGGGGTCAAAATACACTTACGAAAGAGTGGAGAAGGAAGACAAAGTTTTTAGTTGAGCGAAGAGCCGAGTAATTTTTGGGCCGGGATGGCCGAGCGGACCAAGGCGCCAGCCTTGAGAGCTGGTGCCCCATTGGGGCGCGCGGGTTCGAATCCCGCTCCCGGCGTCACAACAAGTGTTACTCGACGAAGGGATCGGTATGAGCATAAAGTTCTTAGACCATCCATCTGACGTCTACGTCGAGGTTAGGGCCAAGAGCTTAGAGGAGGCCTTTGCTCTCAGCGGAATGGCAGTTTATGAGGTCATGACCGACGTGAGCCGTGTTAAAGAGCAGGAGAGGGTGGAGGTCGCGGTCGAAGGTTTCGACTTATACTCCTTGCTCTACAATTGGCTCGAGGGATTGATATACCTCTTTGACTCAAGAGGGTTCTTGGGCTCAGAAATAAAGGTTGAGAAAGTGAGCAGAAACGAGAACGGCTTTAAACTAAAAGCAGTAGTACTCGGCGAAAAATACGATGCCAAGCGTCATGAGTCGAAGACAGCCATAAAAGCTGCAACGTATCACTTAATGGAGATAAAAAAGGAGGGCGACGAATACGTAATTAAGTTCGTCTTGGACATCTGATGCGCTCAGCTTTTCAGATCGACTTGAGGTACTCCTCCCTCTTCCTCAAGAAGTCACCCATTTCGCTGAAAGGCTTGGCAGGGCTCCCCCTTACGGCGACGCCTTCTGGAACGTCCTTCGTCACTACGCTGCCAGCCGCGACAAATGAGTTGGGCCCCACCTTTACCCCTGCAATGATTACGGCGTTGGCGGCGATAATAGCTCCCTTACATATTCTAGTCATGACTATTTTACCGCTTGGGGGATACTTGTCGTTCGTTATGACCACTCCAGGGCCTAAGAAGACGTCGTCCTCTACCACGGTACGCCTGGGTATAAAGACGTTCGATTGGACGTTAACCTGAGAGCCTATGCAAGCTTCACCCTCTATTATGGTATAAGACCCAATACTTGAGCCGTCGCCTATCTCGGTATCTTCACGAACGAGCACGTTATGCCCGAGCTGGACTCGATTACCTATCTTGACCCGCTCATAGATGATGCAACCGCTACGTATCATGCAACTCTCTCCAATGATGCAACCCTCGCTCACTTTGTCAAAGGCCTGGTCTAAGTCTTGAGGTCGCACCCTCATCTCTAAGACTTTAGCCAAGTTCTTACGAGTAGGGTAGCCCAACACCACCATATCATCGACTATCGTGTTGCTACTTACTACCGTCCTACCGTAAATCCTAATTAAAGACCCTAAAAATGGCGTGTTTACTGAGGCCTTATGAGAAACAAAGCGCCACAATGTTGATCACCAGCTCAGGGCCTCAGCTCATGAATGGCCTTTCATTTTCAGTTTCAACACTCGGCAAGCTCTTCATCGGCCAGTTAAACTTGTGAGAGGGGGGCTATAAACTCTCTCGAGGGGACTATTAATTGAGGATAGCAGTCGCATTGCCATCGACGGCCTTAGCTGAGGCAAACTCTCTACTTGAGAAGACTATCAAGGTCGGATTCATGGCTAGGGCCCTAGCCATATTTAAGGTTGAGCAACTAATCATATACTGCGATGAGGCCGAGGGCGTCGATGAGAGGGCCCTCTTGGGAAAGCTCTTCAACTACTTAACCTGTCCGCAGTACTTCAGGAAGAGAGTCTTCTCCCTTGATCCTAGCCTAAAATACGTAGGCCTGCTGCCACCTCTAAACACCCCTAACCATCCAATAGAAAAGAGCGTAAAGGACTTGCCCGAGATCTGCTATCGAGAAGGGCTCGTGATAGGCAGTGCTAGAGGAAGGTATTTGGCCGATGTGGGGGTCGAGGTCCCTCTTGCATTTCAAAGCTCGAGAAAGTTGAGGAGGGGTGATAGGGTAATCTTGAGGATCATTAAAAGGGGCAACGAAGTTGCTGAAGTTAAAGAAGTCGAGAGGGGCGAGGTGCCTCATTACTTCGGATTCACGGTCGACGTGACGAATTTAAACCTCAAGGGGATGATATCTTCGTTTAAGGGAGATGCTCTAGTCATAGCGACTTCTAGATATGGTAGAGAAGTGCACAGAGAAGTGCAAAATCTCCTAGAGTTAATGAGGAAGTACGAGAAGATGCTCTTGATATTCGGCTCGCCGCTTAGGGGGCTCTACGAGATAGCAAAGAGAGAGGGATTTGATCTAGACGAGGAGGTTCACATGACCCTGAACTTCGTGCCTGGGCAGGGAACTAAAACCGTGAGGGTCGAAGAAGCGCTGTACTCGACGCTTGCGATAATCAACTTACTTCGCTACGAGGTCGAAGGACTGTCCGTCTTAAGGAAATAAAAGATTAAATAGGGGGCTGGGGGATTTTACTCTTCAACGCCGTTGAGCTGAAAACTCCGAGGGATTAGGAATTGGGGAGAAGCGTTCATCAGCCTCGTCGCGGATCTCTGGGCTTCTACCCACGGGTGAGAGCTAAGAGTGTCGTCGCTAGGATAAGAAATTGGCCTCAGGTCGAAGTCGAGAAACCGCAATTGCTGGGCTTCGCCGCGTACAAGGCGGGCATGACTCACGGTGTCGTAATCGAGGACAGACCAACGAGCCCGTTTTACGGTAGAGAGGTTGTGAAGGCGATCACCATACTCGATGCCCCGCCCCTCTTCGTGTGCGGAATAAGGCTCTACTCTTCAACTCCCTATGGGCTTAGGAGCGTTTTCGAGGTCTTAGCAGACAACCTCCCGAAAGACTTGGAGAGGAAAACGTCGCTCTCCAAGAACTACAACAAAGAAGAGAAGATAGCGAGGGCCCAACAGTTATTGAACGAGGTCGCAGAGGTCAGGGTCCTCGCGTGTACTCAACCAAGATTATCTGGACTGAAGAAGAAGACCCCCGAAATTATGGAGATAAAGGTCGCAGCCAAGAACGTCGAAGAAGCTTGGGATTACGCGCTATCGATACTTGGGAAAGAGGTAAGGGCCCCAGATATATTTAAGGAAGGACAATACGTCGATGTCATCAGCATAACCAAGGGCAAGGGCTTTCAAGGCGTGGTGAAGAGATACGGAGTGAAAATTATGCCCCGATGGCACAAGCACCGCAAAGGCCATCGAAGAACCGGTACGGCGAGCCCCCAGAAGCCCGACATGATGTATAGCATACCAAGGCCTGGACAGCTGGGATTCCACCAGCGAACCGAGTACAACAAGCGCATAATAAAAATGGGAGAAGATGGATTAAGTGTGACGGTCAAGGGGGGTTTTGTCGGCTACGGCATTGTTAGAGGGCCTTACATAGTGTTATTGGGCTCGGTACCAGGGCCTAGAGGTAGGCTCGTGAGGTTGAGGTTCCCTATAAGGCCTCTGAAGGACGCGCCCACGAGCCCTCCTAAAATAGTGAGCATAAACATAGACTCTAAACAGGGTGGTTAGCGGTGCAAGGACCAGTCAAGGTAGCTACGGTTTATGACCTCGAAGGAAGAGAGGCAGGGAAAATAGAGCTACCGGAGGTCTTCGGCTATGAGGTCAGGGAGGACGTGATAAAGCGGGCTTACTTGGCGGCGCTCACGGCAAGGATACAGCCTCAAGGCAGGGACCCCATGGCTGGTAAGAGGACTTCGGCTGAAAGTTGGGGGGTGGGCTATGGCATTGCTAGGGTCCCCAGGGTCAAGGGAGGGAGGTACCCACGCGCAGCGAGCGCTGCCTTCGTGACGATGGCCGTCGGAGGGAGGAGGGCCCATGCACCAACAGTCGAGAAGAAAATACGCGAAAGGATAAACAAGAAAGAAAAGCGACTCGCCATCAAATCCGCGATAGCCGCGACTGCCATCAGGGAGCTCGTGGAAAAGAGAGGCCATATACTTCCACCAGAAATCTCCTTGCCGATAGTGGTGAAGGCAGAGATAGAGGGGATGGAGACTGTCAAGCAGGCCAAAGAGTTCTTGGCGAAGATGGGGCTATGGAGCGATGTAGAGAGAGTGCGCAAAAGGACCAAGATAAGAGCGGGCAAGGGGAAGATGAGAGGGAGGAGGTATAAGGAGGGCAAGAGCTTGCTCGTGGTTTTCTCCGGAAAGTGCGAGGCCGTGAAGGCCTTTAGGAACCTCCCAGGGGTCACCGTTGCCTACGTCAAAAATCTATCGGTCCTGCACTTAGCCCCGGGAGGAGTTCCGGGACGCTTGACCTTATGGAGTGAGGGCGCCATAGAGGCATTAGCTGAAATGGTGTGTGAAAAGTGAGTAGCGAAAAAGTCAGTGAAAAAACCTTGAAGTACTATGACGTTGTCCTGAGGCCTGTGGTCTCAGAGAAAGCTCTATCGTTGATTGAGAAGAGCAACACCTTGACCTTCATCGTCGACTTAAGGGCTAACAAGCTCCGCATAAAAGAGGCCGTCGAAAAGCTCTTTGACGTCAAGGTCGAAAAGGTCAACACCTCTATAGTCCCGAAAGGGGAGAAGAAGGCCTTCGTGAAATTAAAGCCTGAGCACAAGGCTTCAGACGTAGCAGTTAAGCTGGGCATCTTGTAGGGTGGTCGTTATGGGCAAGCGCATATTAGCTCAACGCAAAGGCCGTGAAGGCTCCGTCTTCAGATCCCCAAGGTGGTTACACAAAGGCCCTGCCAAGTATCCTAACTTAAGTAAGAGGGAGTGTGAGGGCCTGATTGAGGGGAGGGTAGAGGCGATAATTCATGATCCAGGCAGAGGGGCGCCGTTGGCGTTAATTAGTCTGCCACACGAAGTGAAGTTCTTCAACGTCGCTGCCGAGGGGATCAAGGTAGGACAGAGGGTACAAATAGGGGACAAGGCCGAGATAGCTCCGGGCAACATACTGCCCCTGAGGAGCATACCTGATGGGACCAAGGTCTTCAACGTGGAGCTCTCCTACGGCGATGGCGGACGCTTAGTCAGGGGCTCGGGGTGCTATGCCATCGTATTAAGCCATTCGACCGAGGGCGTGTACATTAGCTTGCCCTCAGGGGAGACAAAGCTCGTCAACGGCTTAGCAAGAGCAACCATAGGAGCCGTAGCCGGCGCCGGGAGGACAGAGAAGCCCTTCGTGAAGGCTGGCGCTAAATACCACTTGTCAAAAGTTAAGGCGTGGAAGTACCCCGAGGTCCGTGGCAAAGCGATGGGCGCTTATGCGCATCCTCACGGCGGAGGAGCCCATCCAAAGGGTAGCTCGCCCGTGAGCCACGGAACGCCTCCGGGAGCGAAGGTTGGACACATATCTAGCAAGAGGACCGGTAAAAGAGAGTGAAATGAACTAGGTCTCTTAATCGCCGACTTCGGGCCCTTTGTGCCTTAAGGCTAGGCCTTATCTCCCTTACGACGTTCCTACTTCAGGGGCACGTACATCGAGCTTCGCGTCGCTCTCAGCCCAGGCTCGCCATGCTCCACCTTCTTGCACGTAGGAGCGAACTCTCCTAGGTAATGTCCTATCATCTCTTCAGTTATCGTGACAGGAACGAACTCTTTACCATTATAGACATGGATGGTCGTATCAACCATTTCAGGCAATATTATCATGTCCCTGATGTGCGTTCTAACCGTAGATCTCTTGCCGCTTTTAAGCTCTCTCATTTTCTCGAGGAGCTTCCTCTTCTCCTCGTTCAGGCCCCTTAAAAGAGATCTCCTTTGCCTCGCTGGGAGTAACTTTATGAACTCGTCCATGGGCATCTCTAGCAACCGCTCTAAGGTATAGCCCCTATACGTAAACTTGCTCGACATAGACCTCTCGCTTCTTTTTGAGCTACTCCAGTTATAAGAATTACTTTTTAAAGCGGAAACCTAATAGGTGAGAGTCCTCTTTTTCCCAGCGCTAACAGTATTGAAGAGAGAAGGTAGCTCTATGCCGGAATTTGGCTACTCTCTTCAAGTCTACGAGCCTGAGAAAATGGCCATAGCCAGTGGAAGAGACTTGAGGATAAGTTGGAAGAAGGCGGTGGAGGTTTGCCGGTTCATAAAGGGTAGAAAGCTCGACGAAGCCAAGAAGCTACTAGAGGGGGTTTTAAAGAGGGAGGTCATGATTCCCTTTACCACTTTCAACAGAAAGCGCGCACATCATGGTAATATAAACAAGCATCCAAGCGGTGGCTATCCCATAAGAGTTGTGAAAGAAGTATTGAAGATATTGAGGAATGTGGAGTCCAATGCTGAGAACAAAGGCCTCGATGTCGAGAGGCTAGTCATAGTGCACGCCGCCGCGCACAAGGGACCTGTCATCAGGAAGTACATACCGAGGGCGTTCGGCAGGGCCACTCCGTTCTTCCAGCAGTTGGTTCATATAGAGGTAGCGGTCAAAGAGGTCTAGAAAATCGCGAGCAAAGGGGGTTTCATGCCGGACATAGAGAAAGGCTTCATCACTAAAGCGTTAAAAAGGCTTGACGTAGACTCCTTTCTAAAACGCGAGCTGGAGAGGGCTGGCTACGTTAAAGTGGACTTACAGAAGACGCCTCTCGGCACTAACGTGACCATTTATGCAGAAAAGCCGGGAATGGTCATAGGAAAACATGGCTCTACAGTCCATGAATTAACGCAGAAGTTAGAGAAGACTTTCGGGATCGAGAGGCCCCAAATCGCGGTAGCACCAATTGAAGTCCCAGAGCTTAACGCTAGGATAATGGCTCAAAGAATCAAGAACGCTCTCGAAAGGGGCATACACTTTCGAAGGGCTGCCTACATAGCTTTAAACCAAATAATGGAGGCCGGTGCTCTCGGCGCTGAGATAAGGATCAAAGGCAAGCTCAGGACTGAACGAGCTAGGTATGAGAAGCTTCGGTCAGGGATAGTCTTAAAAGCTGGCCAGTTATCGCAAGAGCACGTGGACGTAGCCGTCGAGCACGCACTCTTAAAGCAGGGCAAAATAGGCATAAAGGTCGAGATATTCTTGCCTTCGGCGGTTAAGGCCACAGAGGAGTTAGACAAGAGCAAGGTCTTCGTAAAAAGCGAGAGCGAGGGTTGTGGCGATACTCAAGGTTAAGGATATAGGGAAAATGTCTAAAGAAGAGAGGCTTGCCAAACTCAGAGAACTAAAAGCAGAGCTCCTGAGGCTTAGGACCCAACAGGCTTCAGGGGCTCCGCTCGAAAACCCCGGCAGAGTGAGGATTATAAAAAAGACCATAGCCAGGATCTTGACGGTCATAAATGAAGAGAAGAAGGGTTCTAAACGTGCCTGAACCTGTCCTTAAGCTTCACCAATATCTTGGGTAATGTCGTGTACTCTAGTTCTTCAGGTCCGACCCTAGCCGGCATGAACTCTCCCATCCTCCTCATGTAGTCAGCTATCTGCATCGCGATAGTCCTTGCCACGTCAAAGGCCGGGTCATCGAATAGGTCGGCGGGCTCAGAGCCCGTAAGGCCTATTAACTCGCCGTTTGTCAGCTGGAAGCCAAGAGCTACGACTCGAGGCGGGCCGTCGAAGAAAGTGCAACGCGCATGCTTCAGACTTACTGGCATCAATGGACCATAGTGCGAGCCCCTCATCCAACCTGCCACGAGGTGGGGGTACGCGAAAGGCGCTAGTATTTCACCGACGGCTGGAAAGCCGTGCTGGGCCCTGATTATTAAGGCGGGGTCATCCTTGCCGACGTACTTGCCAGCTATTAAGCTGAGCCTCGTCGTGGTGGCCACGGCAGCAATCTCTCTATCCACTTTTCTCAGAACCTTCTCGACGACGTACCTCCCCGTCGTGCCCAAGAGCGCCACTAAGCTGTAAAGCTCTTCAGGGCAACTGAGGTCGACAACCTTTCCCTCTACGACGTCCATGACCCTAAATATGAAGCCTTCGTGCATGCTGGGATCTATTACTAAACCAGCGGTGTTATCTGGTGACGCGAAGATCTTGTAAAGGGGGTAGTTCCAAGCTCCGGGCTCAGTCTTATCGGCTGCGAACACTACTATTGGCTCGCTGAGCCTCTCGGTTATCTCCATCTCGGCAACTCCAGGGCCCATCCCCTTCACATTGCCTGAGAAGGTGTCTGAGAGGAGGTCCTGTCCGGCCGCGTAGAGCTTTAGAGGTTTTGAAACCTTCTCTGTGACCTCCTTGAATGTGTTCCAAGCTAAGCCATGGATCTCCGGGTCGCCTTCTCCCTTAGTGTGGGTCATCAACAATTCCAAGTCGTCGCCACAATTGAAGACGTAGTAGTCCATAATGATTCCATTTTTCTTGGCCTCTTCAAGCCGTTTGCGGGCCACTTCTAGTTGTTTGGGATGGACGACGTGGTGTCCGCAAAGAGAGCCCACATCGGCTTTTATCAAGCTAATGGTGACTTTTTGCGGCACGAAAGGTCACCCAGTTAAAAAACTGTGAGATGACCATATAAACCTTTAGCCTTGATCATGTAATTCATGGTCCCTCCTTTTCCTCTGCCTCCTCCCTCTCAGGTATGTAATAGTACTCTCCTATGCTCTTCTGCTTCCTGTGGAGATAGGAGTCCGGCTTGTTTATCCTAACCCTCCCGCTGTGAAGGTCTCTCCTAAAGGTCACGTCGACTTCTCTCAAGAAGGCGTTGAAGCCACTCCTCAAGTCCATGGGGCTCGAAGCAACACCGTAGACTCCGGGCTTACCGCTAAAGACCATTATCGAATCAGCGACGGCGTCCATTACGACGAGGTCATGCTCAACGACGAAGGCCGCGGCCTTCCTCTCGTCGACGATCTTCCTGACGAGCTTTGCCATCATCAAGCGTTGTTCTACGTCTAAGTAAGCCGAGGGCTCGTCTAACAGGTAAATGTCCGCCTCTCTGGCCAATGCACACGCTATGCTAACTCGTTGGAGTTCTCCGCCGCTTAGGGATGATAGCTTACGATCGAAGAGGTGTTCGAGCATGAACGGCTGGCATATCTCGCTCTTGAACCAAGAAGAAGATAACACGCTCCCTAAATTCCTCGACAAGTAGTCGTATACAACTTCGTCGCTCTCAGGTGTCAAGTATTGTGGTTTGTAACTCAGCCTTATCTCGCTCTTTCCTTCCTTCGATATGCCCTCCAAGAGGGACCTCACGAACGTAGTCTTGCCGATTCCATTAGGACCCAGTATACCGATAACCTCCCCCTCGTGCACGACCCCTTGATTTACGGTGAGCTCGAAGACCCCTCCCACTTCGACTTTGAAGGAGGGCCACGAGAAGAGCTCGTTGACGGCAAGTGATTCCCTAGGCCTAGGTCTTAGCCTGAATTTTACGGGCTCGCTCCTGAATCTCACGTTCTCGCCGGGTATGTAGCCATCGAGGTATATGTTTATGCCCACTCGGACCCCGTATGGCTGAGAGGCTATGCCATAGGCCCCTGGCTTGCCGTACATGATGCACACCTTGTCCGAGGCGTAGTCTAGTATCGCAAGGTCATGCTCGGCCACGACGACGGCCTTTCCCTCTTGCGAGAGTGACCTTATGACCTTTGAGACTCTGAGCCTCTGCATTACGTCGAGATAGCTTGCCGGTTCGTCAAATATGTAGACGTCGGCTTCTCGGCTACACGCGGCTATTATGGCCAACCTCTGCAACTCCCCGCCGCACAGGGCTGAGACCTCTCTATCAGCTATGTCAATTAAGTCGAGCTCCTTCGCTAAATCCCTCCACGAGCCCTTCTCATCAACTTTAGTGAGGAGGTCTTTGACGGTGCCCTTAACATATCTAGATATTAGGTCAACATGTTGTATTTTATGTACAATGCGTAATTTCCCGGAATACAAATCTCGAAAGTATGGCTGAAGCTCGGTGCCTGCAAAAAAGCGCACTACGTCGTCCCTCGTTAGTCGAAGCTCTATGTTTCCGAGGTTCGGCACGAGGTCGCCAGCTAAAATGCGAAGTATCGTGGTCTTTCCCGTGCCGTTGGGGCCTATCAAACCTAAGACTTGGCCTCTTCTAGGCGGGGGGAGCCTGTATAGCCTAAAGCCATTGGCTCCGTACTGATGAACACACTCACGCCCTATCTCCTCTGGCAAGTTGACTATAGTTATAGCCGAGAATGGGCATTTCTTGACGCAAATACCGCACCCTACACAAAGGTTCTCCTTTATCATCGGCCTTTGAGATTCCTCGCTCATCTCGATGGCCATCACTTTATTTTTGACCAGTGGGCAGAAGCGGAGGCACTCCTTGTAACACTCTTTCGGTTTACAGAGGTCTTTGTCTATGACGGCTATTCGGGGCATGGTATTCCCCTCCATCGGACTTCAGAATCGTTTTAGCAAAATTGAGCTACACGACGACTCAATAAATCATTCACCTACTTCATGGTCGCCTACAATACGTTTGCTTTTACAGACCTCTTCATCTTATTATCATAATTAACAAAGCGTTTCCCGATAACTAAGCAAATCGGGGGTCGCGTGTCGTCAGGGTTCAAGACTTAAATCAAAAATGAATGGGGGTCATCACCACTCCTCTTCCCATTCCTCCTCTTCCCATTCCTCCTCCTCTTCCCATTCCTCCCATTCTTCCTCCATTTCCACGCCCCCTGAAGCGCTTTCTGAGGAGTTATGGCTTTATTTAAAGTTACCGATCAAATTCTTTAGGGAAGCTTTTAAAGGTCTTCCTTCTAAAACACACACGAAGGTGTCGTCAGTGAAGTTCAACTTGTTAGTGTCGACGTATCGAAATAGGGAGGACGACTGTATCAGTGAGCTGTGGTACCTCTTTCGAGAGCTAGGCGACGACCAAGTAGAGGTGCGTAGGGCTCTAGTCCCCGGCCTCTTATTGGTGAAGACTAAGCTGGACGCCTACGAGGCCTCTAAGAAAATAGGAGAGATAGCTAAGGAAAGGCCGTGGGACGTTAGGTATACGCTTAAGCTCACCCCGATAGATGCTGTCACAAGCGATGATATTGAGGAGATAAAGAGGGTTGCCGTCTCGTTTGCCAATAAGAAGATAAGCGAGGGCGAGACTTATCGAATAACCGTAAATAAGAGGGTCTCCGGTATAAGTAGCCGAAGGCTTATAGAAGAGATAGCCGAAGAAGTCAATAGAAAGGTCAACCTGAAAAATCCTGATAAAATTCTGCAAATAGAGATCATCGGCAAAGACGTGGGGATAGCAATATTGAGGCCAGAAGACATAGTTTCTATAGTGAAGATAACTACCTCCTAAGTATTCAATAGGGACGTCCTCGTCAAAACGCTCTTCAGCTCAGGGCTTAAGGCCGAGGATTTATAGCTAGTCGTGCGTAGCTCTTCGTCGCTTATACGGAGGATTTTAAGTAAGGGCCTTGCTTCGCATGGTCGAGAGAAGTCGAGCTGCTCTACCTCCTTTATGAAGGGGGTAGAGAACAGGAGCTTAAGCCTCTCGTCGGAGGTCCCTCTACTTAGTGACAATATGTAAAGGTAAAACTCCCTAGCTCTATCGCCCATCCCTGCGATTTCTAGCGCGCAGACTATTTGATTCTCGCAGGCAAGACGCAAGAGGAACTCTATGTTGAATTTGTTGCTTATGTTCTTCCCCAAGGCGAAGGCCTTAATCGTATGATAGAAGACAAAAAATACATGAAGCGGCGATAGAGCTAGTCCAGGTCGTGACGCTGCCCACACGACGTCGGTACCCTCAAAAGTTCTCTCAAGCAGTCGAATAACTTCTCGTGATGGCAACTCCTCTTTCAACCTTATGTGCAATACCCTTAAATCCATTTCACCCCCTTTTTCACTCATCATAAGGGTTAGCAACTTTTTTGCTTTGTCCGCTGTGGCCGAGGTCGTAGACCCCCCGTGAACTGAAGGTATTAGCGTGATCTCGTTAATGTTGTCCGCTGAAGAATATAAGCCGCCCATTAAATTTACGTCAACGCCATCAACTAAGACTATTATGTCGCTCCTAATCTTTTCTCCGCTAGACTCAAAGACCCTCTTGAAGAGGATTTCATTGTCTTTACACGCTAAATAAATCACATCTCTTATACTTAGCCCTTGACGAACCTCGACCTCGACAGAGCTCGTCTTAGCCAAACCCCTAAGAACGGCTAAGAAGTTCACTTTAACCTTCACGCTAGCGAGCCTCCTATTGAGGTCGGTTGAGGTACATTTTTTCACCCCTCAGAGTAGGTCAGCCTCGTCATCCCTCGCTCCTAAGAGAGACGACAAATGTATTTAAACGTTAAAGAGAGGTTATGTGCAGGAAGCTATGACGGCACTTACTGGCAACAGTAATCCTGTGTGGCTAAAAAAGGAGCTACTTAAGGCAGTCCAAGAAAGGTTGAAAGATGAGGAGCTTAAGGTGGCAAAGAACGATTGGCACTCGAGGCGAAAGCCTATAGGTTGCGGCCTGACGATACATCCGGGCATCGGCTGTCCAATGCAATGCAGTTACTGCTACATCTACGACATGGGCTTTAGTAAGCACGTCACCCCCTACTCTCTTAGCGGGCTTCAGCTCGTAACCGCCCTCCTCTTCAACAAGTACTTCTACCCAACTAGGTGGGGTACCTACTTAGCATTTGGTAGCGTAACAGAGCCCTTTCTTCCAAGCGTATTGCCAAAGACTCTTGAGTACCTAAAGGCTATAAGAGAGTACTTGGGCAATCCTTGCCAAGTCTCAACCAAAATGGTCATAAATGATGAAAGCATCGATGAACTTGCAAGAGCCAGTAACTCTAAGCTCTCGATCTTGGTTACGGTGACGACTCTGAGCCAGTATGTGGACTTAGAAAGGAGAGCTCCACATCCCTTTAAGAGGTTAGAGCTCGTAGGTAGGCTCAGGAGAAAAGGGTTTAAGCCATTCATTTTCATGAGGCCCCTATTGCCAGGTTTAAAAGTTGAAGAAATAGACGAGATCGTAGAGCAAGCGAAAGCTTCAGGAGCTTATGGCGTGGTCGTCGGAAACTTGAGGTTGTCATCAAGTATAATAAGAAGGTTGATGAGTGAGGGCGTTGATGTTGTCCGGTACTTAAAGGTCGACCCCGACAAGTTGCAAAGCACGTTTGTCAACGTGAGGGTTAACCACTTTGTGCAATCCCTCATTAAGGAGAGGGCTTTGAACAAAGGGCTCATATTCTTAAAGAGAGCATGTTGCGCCAACACTGTTTCGCAACTACTTAGCGGATACAATGATGTCATATGCCCTTCTCTATGCTTTTTAAACGAAGACTCATGTGAAAAATCTTGTCCCTCTCGATGTAGGGCAAAAGCGAGAGGCGAGCCCAAGCATCTCAACTTCAACGAATTAATAAGAGAGGTTCTCGGATCTGACGACTACGAAATGGAAGTGGAGGACTACACGGTGTACATCAAGCTGAAGAAGCCTTTGAGGTATGAAGGGGTAGCGGGCTTCGCGCTATCGTACTTATTCCGTAGAAGAGTTCGCTTTGTGAGGCGTTTTTAGGTCTTGGCTTTGTGCGACCGCTCCGGGGGCCTTGTACCGCTTAGCGAGCCTGGTCAAATATCCGCTCACTCTGTTCAGCAAGTGCTTGGCCCTGATCGTGGATACTTCCAAGACCAGTTTTTTGTTCTGCCTGTAATCCAGGCTCACTTTGTCGTAGTACTGTTGGAATATCTGACGAGCTAGCCTTTTAACGGATGCAGGCCTAACCTTGCCCATGTCTCTTCAACCTGTCTTTGTCTTCTTCTGCTCTAACAAGGTTTAGTTTTTAAATTTTCTCGATTGGGGGCTTTCAGGGGGTAGCTGGTAGCTTAATACCTCAGGGGGTAGTAGTACTAGGTGGTGGCGATAGTATGGCTGAGCTACCGTTAGCCCCTATAGACAGGATAATCAGGAGAGCCGGTGCTGAGCGCGTCGGAGACGATGCCGTCAAAGCCTTGTGCAAGATTCTCGAGGACGTCGCCCTTGACATCGCACGAGAGGCCGTAGAACTGGCTCGCCATGCGGGTAGGAAGACCGTTACTGCCGAAGACATAAATCTGGCAGTAAAACACGTACTTCGCTGGCTCAGTGCAAGCCTATACAAGTGAAATTCGAAATAATTAATCCTCTTCCATTAGAAAAGATTATATAGAAGCCTTTTCTCATAACTGTCCGAAAAAGTATAGGCTAATGTTAGGTGATGATGCCATGGCCGCTGTTAGCGGAATTCCCGTCCTAATATTGAAAGAGGGCGCAACAAGGACTCATGGTAGAGAAGCTCAAAGGGCTAACATAGCCGCTGCAAGAGCAGTAGCCGAGACGCTGAAGACGACCTTGGGTCCACGAGGCATGGACAAAATGCTTGTGGACAGCCTAGGAGACGTCACCATAACAAATGATGGCGCGACGATACTCGACGAAATGGATGTTCAGCACGCCGCGGCCAAGATGCTCGTGGAGATAGCCAAGGCCCAAGACGAGGAAGTCGGCGACGGAACAACTACCGTTGTAGTCTTGGCGGGCGAGTTACTGAAGAAAGCAGAAGAGCTCATGGTCAAGAACATCCACCCGACTGTCATAATAGACGGCTACGGCAAAGCGCTTGAGTTCTGCCAAAAAGAGCTTGAGAAGCTAAGCTTGCCCGTCGGCCTCCAAAATGAAGACCTCTTGAAATTGATAGCCCAGACGTCGATGCACGCTAAGGTGGTGAGCGCCGCGAGGGATTACTTGGCGGAGCTGGCCGTCAAGGCCGTTAAGCAGATAATTGAGGAGAGGGACGGCAAGCTTGTTGCTGACGTCGACCAGGTGCAATTAATTAAGAAACAAGGCGGCAGCGTCATGGACACTAAGCTGGTTCAAGGAATTATAGTAGACAAGGAGGTCGTTCACACTGGCATGCCAAAGCGCATAGAGAACGCGAAGATCGCGCTCCTTGATTGTCCATTAGAGGTGGAGAAGACCGAGATCGATGCAGAAATAAGGATAAGCGACCCCGCTCAAATGAAGGCCTTCATAGAGGAAGAGGAGAAGATGTTAAAGGGGATGGTAGAGAAGATTAGGAGCATCGGCGCAAACGTCGTGTTTTGCCAGAAGGGCATTGATGACGTAGCTCAGCACTACCTAGCCAAAGCCGGAATTTTAGCAGCTCGAAGAGTGAAGAAGTCAGACATGGAAAAACTAGCTCGAGCCACTGGCGCTAGGATCGTCACCAACATCGAGGACTTAACGCCAAACGACCTAGGATATGCCGAGCTCGTCGAAGAGAGGAAGATAGCCGACGAGAAGTTAATATTCGTTGAGAACTGCAAGAACCCGAGGTCCGTGGCCATACTGATAAGGGGAGGGCTGGAGAAGTTTGTAGAAGAGGCCGAGAGAGCGCTAAAGGACGCTCTGAGCTCAGTCGCTAGGGCAATCGAATGGGGGCGCTACGTACCCGGCGGCGGAGCCATCGAGGTAGAGCTGGCTAAGAGGTTGCGCGAGTACGCGGCTAAGGTGGGAGGAAAAGAGCAACTAGCAATAGAGGCCTTTGCCAGCGCTCTAGAGGCGATACCGAGAACGCTAGCGGAGAACGGAGGGCACGATCCGATAGACGTGATGATGGCCTTACGCGCAGAGCATGAAAAGGAAGGCAACTACTACGTGGGTGTGGACGTTTACACAGGAAAACCCGTCGACATGCTTAAGATGGGCGTCATAGAGCCTCTAGCAGTTAAGGCGACTGCTCTGAAGGCTGCTACCGAAGCAGCTGCCATGATATTGCGCATAGACGATGTAATAGCAGCTGCTAGGAGCGAGGCAACGAAGGAGAAAGGAGGAGTAGGGACTAAAGAGAAGGAGGAGGGCGAAGAGAAGGAGAAAGACTAAAACGCCGCTTTCTTTTTAAACAAATAGCCGTGAAAGAACTTGAGGTTGTTAATAACTGGGACGCCTTCTACTGGCAAGACGACTATAGCAAAGAGGTTGGCCGAGGTCCTAAATTATCGGCACGTCGAGGTTGCAAAGGTAGTAGTCGAGGAGAAATTGTATAAAGGTTTGGACAAAGCGAGGGGTAGCCTCATTGTAGATGTTAAGAGAGCTAGAAAATTTTTTGCGGCATATTTCGTAAAGCACCGCGATGTCATCCTCGACAGCCACGTTGTTGAGATATTTCCAAGAAATTTCATAGATAAGGTGCTAGTTCTAAGAGCGCATCCTCTCCTCATCTTAAAGAGAGGAGTCGAAAGAGGGTGGCCCTTGGAAAAATGCTTGGAAAATGCGCAAGCAGAGCTATTAGGGGTATGTCTTTTTGATGCCTTACGATTTTATGGGAGAAAGAAGGTCTGGCAAATCGACTGCACGTGTCGCTCGGTAGAGGAGGCTGTCTCAGAGATCCTAGACATACTCCGAAATAGGAGGAGAAGGAATATAGATTGGCTTACAGAACTTGAGAAGGAGAGGAGGCTCGACTTATTACTGGAGCTGGAAAAAGCTCGTGATCTTCCTGTAGATCTCTTCAAACTTCTGAGCGATTGTAGATAGGAAGTCTCCTGTGGCTTTGCCCGCGCTATTCAAGGTCGTGCTGACCCCTCCTAAAAGTCCTATGACCATAGATAAAATTATCGAGAGAAGCACAACTGAGATGCCTATAAGCATGCCCTCCTCTAAGAGCAATGACCCTCTAACGCTTTTCCTGCAATTTTTATACACGCTTCTCACGACCTCTTCTAAGACAAAGGGCTCTTAAACATATCCATAGGGTGGTAAGAATATTATCACGGCTAGAATTATGAAGCAAATGGCCAAGTCTTTGAATGAGGGATAACGAAGTTGAATTATGCAGGTGAAAACTGTGAAGATCGTTATAGACAATGAAGCAAATGATATAAAGACGAGAGCGCTGGGGATGGGGTTCACGAACGAAAACTTTGCAAACGCGAAGAACGTCTTCATAACAAGGCCCAAGGTCATGGACGAGGCCATTTGCAACACCCTATACTTTAACTTCTCCACGACTATGAACTCTCTGAGCTTTTTAGCGTTAAGATGAAGTGAAAAACTCAAGTCATGCAGTGAGGTTACGAGGTTCCTCAAAGAGGCTTCGTCTACGAGGTTAAGCTTTTCTAGTAGCGAAAAAGCCAGCCTCGTTAGAGGAGACGAAATCTTCGTAGCACTTGAAGGATTTGTCCTCTTGGCCCCTGAGGTCCTCCTGTAAAGCAGGTCCCTTACAATCCCCTTCGTCTTCAGTTGGGCTTCGGATTCCTTGTGGGACATTTTATATGTCTCTTTTAGTAGAGAGAGCAAATTCCTTTGACGGCCTAAGGACTCTATAGACTTCGTAGTGAATGAATAGAAGGCTTCGTAGTCAGTAAAGCAATTATTTAGTTCTGTTACCACTTCGATGCAATCCTTTATGACCGTATATACGAAGAAGGCCACAGTAAGAGAACAAGAGGAAGAGAGGAGGAAGTTTGAGGTCATCGAGAAGAAGAATAAGAAGGAGTTCGAAGCAAAGACAAGCGCTAAGAAGACGGCTTTGATGATTAAAGCCACAACGATCACCTAAATGAGGATTGAGGCGTAACGCTTTAAGACCACGATTATCAGTTGCAGGGTGATACCGTAAAATAGCGATGCTATGATTGGTAGTAGTGCGAGAACTCCTTCTTGGTGAAAAAGCGCTGAAATGATTATCACTACAGGGGCCATAGTGATGCTAGTAAGCACTATTGTGACGATGTTTCTAACGTTGGACGTGAACAATCTCTTTCTCAGGTCTTTTACGAGCTCTTGAAACAGAAGCTCATTGATCTTCTGCTCATTTCGAGTATATAGGTCGGAAAGACTCAGATTGAGGAAGGGGGTGTTAAAAGACATGGTCTCTGCGCTACGCCCCAAAGAGAGGTTCTGAGCAAGCAATTTCAGTTGCGAGGACAGTATTTGACGCGAGCTCTCAAGCCTCGCTAAGGCTATAAATGACGACAAATTGTTGCGATATATGTGACGCATTATCGACAGCATCTTAAGCAACAGAGGATTAGGCTCTGCCACAAAGCCGCGTCTCTTTAAGCCCTTTAGCTGATGACTAAAAATCAAGCTAAAAAACACTATTAAGAGCAACGATAACATGACAGTGTGCTCAGGTAACATATGCACCCTCCTTTGCGAGTCTTTGAATAAGGTCGTCAAACGCTTTGGTGAAGCGCTCGACATCGGGTGGAGGGCTTAATGCTAATGAGTTTAATAGCACCTTTAGCTCTTCGTATTCTTTCTCTAGCATAGCGCGGCTATTTCCTAGCTCTAATAGCTTGAGTATCGAAAGCGACTTAAAAACGTCGTCTAAGACGATATCGTGTAAGTCTCTTTCCGGGTCCCACTTATATATCAAACTTAGAGGGACGTCGAATAGATCGATGGAAGCCGACTTTGGCGAGCCGACGGCCCACACCTCCGCAACTCGCCTTAGAATTCTAGAGCCTTGATAGCACTTCACCATGTGGACTATCAAGTCTATGCCGCTCAAATCCTCCTTAGAGATGCCACAATGTAATACTAGGCGTCTTATTAGACCAAAGACTGACGAGGCATGACATGTGTGTATCCCTCGAAGACCTGCCGCAATGGCATGGAATAGAGCTTTAAAGTGTTCCCTCGACTGTAACTCTCCTAGGCAGATCCAGTCTGGAGTCCTATGTAAGAGTTTAATTATCTCCACGGATTTTTTCCGGGTTTTCTCTTCCACTTCAAAGGGCTCCACATAAAGTCTAAGTTGGTGGCGACCTTGACCTCTTTGGTCCAGGCTCTCGATAATGTCTTCTATGTAGACTTTACGCCAGTTCTTAGGAGTACATAAATCAAGAGCATTCATTAACGTGGTTTTCCCTGTTCCGGGCTCGCCACATATTATGATGTTCCTTCTATTTATGACGTGTAGAATCAAGAAGGCCGCTTCCTCTCGTGAGAGCACATTGTTGAGAAAAAGGTCTACTATCGTGTACACTCTGTGCCTCATCTTTCGAAGGTCAAGAGAGGGACCTTCATGAGAAAGAGGGGGTATGTCTATTGACGCTCTGACGATAAAATCGCCCATTTTCATGTTCCACTTCAAGGATGGATTTAAGTAATTTAGCGGTAGCCTGCTTTCAAGTAATACATGATTTATAAAGCGCTCTACATCTCTGTCACGTAAAGCCACATTACTTACACATCTTCCAAATTCCTCGTGGTCTACGTATACTCTTGTCCCAGGCCTGTCAAGATAGATCTCATCAACATGCTTATCCAATAAGAAGGGCATTAACTTGTGCACCCCCAAAGCTTTGTACGCCGAGAAGCATGCAACTTTCTTGGCTAAGCGGTCATCTCCAGGGGCTAAGTTCTTGCTTTTTATGATGTCCTCGAAAGTATCCTTTAAAAAGCATATTTTATCCCATAGAGAGTCCTGTTTTATCATCTCGTCGAAGACCTTCTCGTCAATGCTTTCAATCAACACATAGGATAGGTACTTTAATGCGAGGGGCAAATTTTGTGACACATAATAGAAATAATCAGACGACTCTGAGCAGCGTATCTCCACATTGAATATGTCAAACTCGTAAGTTTTGATTTGTAATTTTTTGAAATGAGAATCAGAGAAAACCGATTTCTTGACTTTCTGTGGGCGAAATACATCCTTATAAATTTCATTTCCAAGGACTCCTTGACCCTTCTCTATAAGTAGCGAGATCAATTGCGACCCTTCAATCTCTTTTAGAGAAAGCGCCAAGAGGGATTTAAGGCCCTCAACGCACCTCTTGTCTCTACACCGCGCTTTATTGGCCTCTAGAAAAGCTAGACGCAGGGAGTTGTAGAAGGCAAGAGGGTCAATATAGGCAACGCCTAAATCTTTGAAGAAGGATAGGTTATCCTTACAATCGGCGACGCTCCTATATAACACACAGGACTGAGAGCATTGGTGTTGCAAGGACCGAGAATTGCTGACGCAATATTTTGCCCAAACCCTCATGAAGGCTTTTCTAAGCTTGGAAAGCCTAAAAGAGTAGTCCCTCAACAACTCTACGGTTGAGGGGCTGTATTCTAAGAGGGAGTCCCCTTCTTGTACCAAAAGGGAAATCCCCTTCACACTCTCGCTTAATAGCGATAACCTTAAGAGTAACTTGCCCCTGCATACTTCATTGTTTACCATATCGGGTTTGTCCTGACGACATTTCACAGCAATCATCGTCCTTCCATCTCTAAACAATATTTTGATGCAGTTTTCGCTGAGGCAATGGGGTATCATCATTGTATTGATTTTGACTTAAGTATTTTATAGACCAACATCGCTAGGTAACGAGAACACGCAATAGCATGAGGCTATGCACATCTGGTTTCTGGTTTTAGGTTTTAGCGGACCCGAAAGGTTTTAGTCTATGCTTGAGGGACTATCCTTAAGTTCGACTTCGCACTTCGATATGCGGTAAAAAAGAGGGTACGTTACATGGCGATAGATATCATATTAAAAGAAGGCATACCCAAGGATTCCGTGTTCGTCACTGGTTTTCAAGGAATGGGCATCGCAGGATACATAGCTGTTAGGCATTTAATCCACACATTGAAGGCTAAGCCATTGGGTTTTGTGACTTTGAAAAGAATGCCCCCATATGTATGGATGGAGGAGAGCAGGCTTGCGACTCCCATACAGCTCTTTGGATATCAGAGCTTCGTCTTCATGCTAGTAGAGTTCATGCCCCCCATGCCAGATCTATATGCATTCATAGATAAGCTCTGTAAATGGGCTTCTAAAACATTTGTTGAGGCGTTTCTCATAGGTGGCCTTGACATAAGAGTAAGAAAAGAGGGAGAGAGCGAAAAAGCAAAGTTCGCCGCCACGACTAAGGCCGTGGACAAGGTGCTCAAGTTAGGGTATAAGATATTGGATAGAGGTTTATACATAACAGGCCCTCTAGCACTAATGCTCATGAAATTTGAGCAACTGGACTACCCAGCTCTAGCTGTATTAGCTTACGCGAACGCTTCAAGGCCTGACCCTATGGCCGCTGCGGTAGCCGTTCAATATTTTAGTGAGATGTATGGAGTTAAAGTGGATACCGATCAACTCATAAGAGATGCGCAGAGGATAGAGGCAGAAATCGAAGAAAGCCTAAGGAGAAAGCAGGAAAGGGTGACCGAGGTAAGCGCGCTGTACATCTAAAGGTTCTAAGGGGTATGAAAGGTTAGACGGCACATTGCTAGCCTTCGACTAATTCTCTCAATAAGTGGATTAAGTTTTCTAAATCCTCCATCGCGTAGAGTTCTTTTGATCGAAGGACTTTGACGATGTTACACGATTTTTTACATGCGACCTCCAAGTGCTCGCCCCATCGCTCGACGTCATTGTAAAGGAGTATGGTCTTGGGTTTGAGGATTTTTAAAAGCCTCGCCACCCTAGAGCTGACATAGACTTTAGATAGGGCGTCAAGTTTGCTAGGCGCTTCGTACTGCGATAGAGGAAAGAAACCGTCAAGCTCTATAGGAATTAAGCAGAAAGGATAATCATAAAGGAGCACCTTGATTTCCTTGTCGTCTTTGAAGGTGTCGTAGATTTTCTTAACCAATTCTTCAACAAAGTTTTCAAACGGCTGGCCATCATTCCTAGGTATTAGAACTAAGGTCCTTTCATGAAGGTTGCTTAAACAGTTCTTGAGCCTCTTAAAGTGCCTTGTAACCTTAGGCCTGAAGATGTCATGGTAATCATAGAAGAAGAGGCCTGATATTAAGGGTTTAGTACTAGGGTCAAGGCGTTCAAGGAATGAGTTATATTTTTTGAACTTTAAGAATGCTGAGAAAAGACGCGAGTGGGCCCTCGATCTTAAAGAGACGTATTCCCATAAAGATCCTTCTTTTATTGATTGCTTAATTCTCTTGATCTCGCTGACAAGCGCATAGAGGTTGTGCAATGCTATTAGTCTCACTCGCAAGTTTGACGGCATTTCGTTGAATTCTTGAGGCGCGTACTTCGAACATATGGAGCAAGAACATGGGAAGTACTCTAAATCCTGTAATCTGTAGGTCCCGTAGGGTGTCATGTATCTATTTTCTTTAGCATAAATTATGTAAGAGGCTGAATCGAAGAGGTCGCAACCTAGCGCTACAGCCATTGGAAGCATCATCGGATGGCCAGCGCCGAAGAGATGGACAGGCTTCCCTAGTGGCAATATTGTCTTAGAAACATATATGATGTCGACCAACGCTTCATAGTTATACGTTTCCATGATCGTTGTTGGACTTCCTATAGCATAGATATCGAAGTCTAGCGTCGAGAGCTGTTTAGCGCAGTGCCGCACTATATCTATATAAGGTGCCCCCTGGACCGGCCCGACCCATAAAATGGTTTCATCATTCTTAATGAGCTGCAAGGCCCTTGCTCTCTCTATGGTCTCGCTAACTCTGCGCAAGGCCTCGTCATAAGACGTCATACCCGTAGGATAGTCGAGTATTACCGCTATGTCGCTACCGCACCTTTCTTGTAGGGCTACGGCCTCTTCCGGGGTAATGTCAACTTCTCCATAGACCAACAATTGATAAGCCCCTGAGTCAGTCATCACGGGCCCGGAAAAGCCCAATAAGTCATGCACGTCGACCACATCGAGCTCCCGTAGGGCTCTTCGCACATGCAGTATGTTCGTTATAAATGCGTTAAACCCTAGTCCCTCGATGTCCTTAACTGTTATCGTGGCGTCAAACGGATTTATGACTGGAAAAAGGTAGGGGGTCTCTATCGTACCCCTTCTCGTTTTAAGCCTCCCTATCCTTCCTGCTAAGTCCTTGTCTAGAACTTCGAAGCTCATATCACGCCTTGCTCTGTAATTGCTTTGAAGCCACGAACTCTTCGAATATTCTCTTAACTCTTTCGGCTATCGGCCCCGAGCCCTCGACCACGCCTGATTCCGTTACTCGAACTCTATCCATTACTGTTATGACGCCTGCATCTTCGTGTAAAGTTACCATGTTTGGAAAGGCCTTTTCGAGGGCTTCGGCCAAGCCCTTGAGGTCGAAGGGCTCCTCCAACCTCAAAAGCTGAGCCACATAATTACCATTGATGAGTACCCTTGCATACGCGTCTCCCTTATCGTCCTTAGCGTTTGCTAAGATGAGCGTTAGGGTGTTTTGGTCGTAAGCTATGAGCTTGCCCTCATAAGATGAGCCACTTGCTGTGATGACTTTCACCTTTTTGTCTAAGAGGGAGGACAATTCCGTTAAAAATCTCCGTGCGGCTAGGGGTTGAAAACTACTCATCTTACATGACACCTCGCCGTTTCTATCAGGCCTAGAGTTGTAAGAGCTTGCAGATTAATTTATATTCTCGAGGGGTCCATCTTTGCTAGGTGTATTTAAATGACAACCGACATATTGATGGACATAGAGGCTGAAATCAGCAAAATAGAGAAGAGCGAGCTAAAAAACCTAAGCGTTGTTAAGTTCGTTGCTTCAGAGACCGTTAACGTCAGTTTAGAAATCCCTCGTTCTCTACTTCAAGTAAAAGAGGGAGGGAAGGCGCGCTTAGTCATAAGTACCAATCCCAGCATCGAGCAGGATGTGAATGCTTTGTTTCTATTTATGATATACAATATCGAAAAGGTCAAAAGCGGGAAAGAAGAAAGGACCCTCATATATGGATCCATCGGAGGGCTTCAAGTTAGAATAGAAGGCAAGGGGCTTCATAAAAAATTCAAGGCCGGAGACGAAGTTTACTTAGGAATTAAGTTACTGTAAGTATACTTTCACTGACCCCTCTCTGCCTACAACTCTAGAAAATCATTGCCACGTACATACCCTTGTTCTAGTACTTATTGCAATCGCTCATTTAACAAGTACAAGATAAGCTTTAACTTTTAGCTTTTTGGCGATAAGCCTTGGTGATCATGGTTGCATGGAACTGCTTGCAAAGAGTGTGGCGGGGTACTAGTACTCTCAAAAAATGGTGAGTATGTCTGCGAAAGTTGTGGACTCGTTCATGAGGAGGCTGGAACAGCCTTATTCAGTTGTTTGAAGACCAATGACAAGAGAAGGATGCAACACTTCGAAGTTCTTGACAAAACGCCTTTCAAAGTGCCGAGACTCTGGCGCAATATAGATAGCAACAGTATTGAGAAGGCCGAGGTAATGAAGTACTTTAGTAGATTAGATTTCGTCCAGCGGTATTACATTGATAAGCTCTCAATAAGGGCTATTCGAAGGGCTTACGCTGTTTTATTGTCCCTATGTTCGCTTCTTCCGACGCAATTATCATCAACTATTAAGAGGAGGGCTCTAGAAATGTACTACAGCGCTATCTTGAGATTAAGGAGTGTCAGAAAAAACCACGTAGCACTGATGACTGCTAGTTTTTATGTAGCTACAAGGGAAAGGTATAGAAAATGTGATCTGACCTTAAAGCAGATAATCATTCACTTGAGAAAGATGAGCATTAACGTATCATTTAGCGATGTCTTCAAGGCTATCTTCTTATTAAGGAAAGTCGTAGGCGTTGCTTTGAGGCCTAGAAGCCCTGAAGAGTTGTTATCCGTCGCGGTAAGAAAGGTTATGTGTGACGAAAGGGTCAAGAAAAGACTGCTAAAGAATAACATAGACTTCCTCAAATATTCAAAAGAGCTTTACGCAGAAACCTCTATGTTACTTAAAAAAGTTAAGTGCAGCAAAAGCCCCTTATCGCTTGTAGCCACAGCTCTATACACCGCTGACAAGATTTTGGTTTTGAAACATGGGTGGAAGGACGTGTTGACTCAGAAGTCTTTAAGTTCTGTACTAAACGTGAGCCCTTTCACTATTAGAGAGCTATACTATAAAACATTTAGAAAGCACATTTTTGGTGATCAAAATGAGGAGCAAGACTGTAAAGCTGACCTTAGAGGACTTGCTTGAGGTATTGTTAGGTCATGGAATTCAACCTAGGAAAATAGAGGCAATAATGGCCAGCTTGGGCATCCCTCAAGAATGCGTTAAAAGAGCATTAGCAAACATTATGGCAACATCTTCTCAAAGAGGGGTTAAGGAGAGCGGCTTAAAGGGAGAAGATCTACGACTGAATGGAGCTAACAACTAAGTAGTTGAATGAAAAGGGTCTACAAAGCGGGTTGTTTAGAATGATGAAAGTAATGGGCCGGCCCGGACTCGAACCGGGGACCTCCCGCGTGTGAGGCGGGCGTTCTAACCAGCTGAACTACCGGCCCTTCAAAGAGAGAGTCAGTCTCAGATTAAAGGCTACTTCTGGATTGAGCGCTTCTTCCATCTCAAGTTATAGGAGCGACATCTCCTACACCTTTCAGCGGTAGGAGCGTTTCGGGCACCGCACTTTCGACAAATCTTCACCATTAATAACTTCTTCTGGGCCATTTGCAACTTAAGCGGGTCGGTTATCGGCATAGGACTTCCTAAACTCTCCTTAAGAGTCTGTCAAATAAAACTTATCCTTGACTTTACTCGAGGTAGACCCGAGAAGCGATATAACTCCCAAGCCATGGTATAAAGAAAGCGAAACTAAGGGAGGAGACATGAAGGAGAACATCGTAATAATTGGACGAAAGCCCGTTATGAATTACGTCCTCGCATGCCTCACATTATTTCACCAAGGCTCTGGTGAGGTGACCATAAGAGCCAGAGGAAAGGCCATATCAAAGGCAGTTGACGTCGCGAATATTGTTAAGGAAAAGTTTATCCCCACAGCTAAAGTTAAGAGTTTAGAACTTGGCAACGAAAGAATCGTGACGGAAAGGGGGGAAGTTGTCAACTTAAGCACCATAGCAATAACATTAACAAAAGAGTGAGGGGTGCAAAGTGCAGTTTCCGATATGTTACTTCTGCCTAAAGACAGGTCTTCTCTGTAAGACTTGCTATGAAAAGTTGAAGAAAGGCGAGATAAGTAAGCTCGATATAGAAGTCGCTAAGTGGTTTCTAGACAACGAAGAGAAATACCCGCAGCTCAAGGACTGCACGTTCTATAAGGCTGTCCAAAAAGACGATTTTTTAGTAGTGCTTATTGGATGTAAGAACAAGAGGCTCACAGCACTTTGGAGGAAGTTAGGCAAGGTGTTGAGTGACGAAAAAGGAGTTAATGTCAGGATTATCGAAAAGACCTCTTCTTTAAGGGGGCTCTTAAGTCAGTTATTCTTTCCAGCTAAAGTTATCTCACTAAATACGATTTGGTTGCCTGACGGCTCTTGTGAGAGCACGATCAAGGTAGCACCAGAGGACTTAAAGAAGCTGCCTACTGATGTAAAGGCACTAGAAGAAGTGATACGAGAGTTGGTAGGAGAGACAGTTTATATTGCTACCTGATAAATGTATTCTGGTAATGATGCCAACCATAGACCTCATGGAGACGTGGAGGAAGACTCACAGAAACTCTGAAGTTGCACAGCTGCCTGACGGATCTGAGGTAGTGCTGATTGGCTGGCTTCATGAGATAAGAGACCTGGGCAATATTAAGTTCTTACTTCTACGGGATGCATCGGGCATCGTCCAAGTAACGATTAAGAGAGGAGCTGTTGATCAAAGTCTACTGGAGAGGGTCTCCCAAATAACTCGTGAGAGCGTCATAGCGGTTAGGGGCGTAGTCAAGAAGAGTGAAAAGAGCAGGCTCGGAGTAGAAGTGTTGCCTCATGAAATTAAGGTGCTCAATATATCTAAAGCCCCTTTACCTTTGGAAGTTACGGGCAAGGTCCCGGCAGACTTCGAGACCCGTATGAGTTCTAGGTTCATGGACCTGCGAAGGCCGAGTGAAGTCTTCGTCTTCAAGCTGCAACACGAGGTTTTAAAGGCCATAAGGGCTTTTTTGGACGAGAAAGGGTTTATTGAAGTCGTAACGCCAAAGATACTTGTCTCTGCGACCGAGGGTGGCGCGGAGCTATTTAAAGTGCAATACTTCGAAAAGACGGTCTATCTAGCTCAGAGCCCCCAGCTCTACAAAGAGGTTCTAACAAGCTGTTTTGAAAGAGTATATGAAATAGGAGTTTACTTTAGAGCCGAGGAAGTCAATACCCCTTACCATCTCAATGAGTTCGTGTCGGTAGACATAGAAGCTGCATTCATGGACTATAAGGATGTCATGGAGATCTTAGAGGAGTGCATAATCCACGTGTATCGATATTTAAGAGAAAAACACTACGATGAGTTAAAGAGAATTCATGGTGAGTTCAGGGAGCCCGAGACACCCTTCCCAATAATCACGTACTCTGAAGTTATAGAGCTTTTGCAAAGAAGAGGAGTAAACGTAAAGTGGGGCGACGATCTAACGACGCCTGCTCTAAGAGTGTTGGGCAAGGAATACGATGGTTACTATTTTATAATTGACTGGCCGAGCGAGGTGAAGCCCTTCTACATAAAGCCCCGCCGAGGCAATGAAAAAATATGTGAGAGCTTCGACCTCATGTGGCATCACATAGAGATCGCAAGCGGTGGGAGTAGGATATACCTTCGAGAAGAACTAGAGGAAAGCATCAAGCGCAAGGGGCTTAACGTTGAGAGCTTTAAAGAGCATTTGAGGACCTTTGACTACGGAATGCCGCCTCACGCCGGTTGGGGGTTGGGGCTTTCAAGGTTCCTCATGGTGTTGACCGGTAGGCAAAACATAAGAGAAGTGGTGCTCTTCCCGCGCGACAGAACGAGGTTGACTCCCTAAGTCAGCAAGGTTGTTAAGAAATGGCAGGAGGTCCTTTCTATTGGTGCATGAGGTACAACGTTCCTCTTCTCTCTAAGAAGTGCGATGTGTACGAAGACAAGGTAGGAGCCCTTGGACAAGAGGTTTTACGTATTATTCACGGACACTGGGAATAGAATATCCTGAGACGATAAGCTATAGAGAGGGTTCTAAGACGGCTGAAGCTTGAAGACAAGACTATGAAGACAAGCTCGCTTACAGGCTTTTTTAAGGCTCTTGAGCTCTTCGGTCCTCTAGCTCGAGACTTTAGGTGGTGTTGCAAGACTTGCGAGTTAGCGCCTATAGCCTATGCCATAAAGAACTTGGGAGGAAGATGCTTAACGTTCATCGGTTTACGTGGAGTAGAGTCAGCAAAGAGGAAGAAACAGGCTCCATGTGGAAGGGCATATGGATCAAGGGGCAATTGGGTGTCTCTCCGATACACGATTGGAGCACGCTCACCGTGTGGTTATACTTGTTCAAGGAGGGGATGGAGTTGAACCCTCTCTATTACAAGGGGCTTGGGAGAATAGGCTGTTGGGTCTGTCCCAGCATGGACTTAGCTGAAACGCGCATAGCCGAGGAGGTGATGGGCCCTTTATGGCAGGGATATTTGAGGAAAGTATCTGATGTGCTCTCCTTGGGCGAAAGAGAAGTGAAATTGGGTCTTTGGAGGTGGCGTTTCAAGTTCCCTAAATGGTTAAATGTCGAGGAAGTGAGCAAAGGCCCGATGCAGTGCTTGTTCGAGAAGAAAGAGGTCTGGATCGAGCGTGAAGGCGATTTCGAGAAAATACTTAGCGTGTTAAAAACCATGTACGAAGTGCGTAAAGAAGACGAGGAAAAATAGCATTGATGGACGAAAGGAGAAGAATCGCGAGCTTAGTGAAAGAGGTAAGGAGGTAAGAAAGAGGTAATAAGATAATCGTAGAGGCACAAAATAGAGATCGAGTTAAAGTCTTTAGAGGCATAGCTCGCGCTTTACTACGTGTGAAGTGCATGCTATGTTACGCGACGTGCCCCAACGAAGCCATAATGATAAGACAAAACAACATTGAGATCCTGACAGAGAAATGCATGGCTTGCGGCGAGTGCAATTACACATGCCCAATATGGGCTTACAGCCTGAAAAGCCCTCATATTGCGAAAAGGTTATTAGCCTAAATACATTATCTTAGGCTGAGTTTTTAACGACGCGGAGATGACTAATATGTTTACGCCACCAAGCTTGGGGTATGACAGAGCGATAACGGTCTTCTCGCCGGAGGGGAGATTGTACCAAGTCGAGTATGCGTTGGAGGCAGTTAAAAGAGGATGGACGACTTTGGGCATAAGATGCAGAGACGGCGTAGTGGTTGCCGTGGAGAAGAAGAGGATCTCACCCCTCGTAGACCCCGAGACCATGGAGAAGATATGGAAAGTGGACGATCATATAGGAATCGCGTATGCTGGGTTGGCCTCTGACGGAAGGGTCTTAATTGATAGAGCTAGGATAGAGGCGCAAATATACAGGTTGATATACGACGAACCCATAGACGTCGAAGTTATAACTCGTAGGATAAGTGATCTCAAACAATTATATACACAGCATGCAGGGGTTAGGCCGTTTGGTGTCTCGTTCATAATAGCAGGAGTCGATAGAAGTGGAGCTAGACTGTACATGACGGAGCCCAGCGGCGCGTATGCAGGTTATCACGCTGTAGTCATAGGTGCTGGCTCACAGACAGCTCTCGAGATCCTCGAAAAACATTACAACCAAAGGATGAGCATGGAAGAGGGCATAATGTTAGCACTTAAGTGCATGGAGGCTGTGGTCGAAGGAGGGCTAAGCGTCGAGAAAATAGAAATAGCAGTAGCCGAAGTTAAGACTGGACGCTTCGACAAGCTAAAGGCTCAAGAGGTCAGGGAGTTGATAGAGAAATTTAGAGAACAGATGAAATAGTTATGAGTAAAGGCGAGCATTCTATAGCAAGGCTCGTCCTCGGGCCAGAGAAGTTCGAAATACTCATAGACCCTGAGAAGGCTTGGCAGATAAAACAAGGAGCTAGGGTCGACATTAGAGAGGCCATGATAAGTGACGTGATATACAAGGATGTTAAGAAGGGGTTGAGGGCTTCGCGCGAGACTCTTCAGAAGGCCTTTAAGACCCTCGACCCCTACGAGGTGGGAAAAACTATAATTCAACGAGGAGAAATTCAGCTAACAGCTAAGCAGAGAAAGGAGCTTATAGAGAGCAAGCGCAAACAAATAGTAGCATACATATCAAAGAACTGCATTGACTCGAAAACTGGCTTGCCGTTGCCTTCGACTAGGGTAGAGCTGTTACTAAATGAGGCCAAGGTCCCCATAGACCCCTTCAAAGATGCCAAAGAGCAAGCATTAGAGGTAATCAAAGTATTGAGGACCAAGATTCCCATAAAAATCTCGAAGACATTGCTGGAGATAAGAGCTTTTCCTCAGCACGCCAGCAAAGTCTACTCCTTAGTACCCCGCTACGGTGAAGTGCTAAAAAGTCAATGGCTAGAAGATGGCTCTTGGAAAGGTGAAGTGGAGGTTCCTGCTGGATTGCAATTGGAATTAATCGATAAGCTTAACGCGATGACGCAAGGGAACATTGAAATAAAGGTTATAAGCAAGGGCTGAGACCCTATGCCCATTTACGTTAAGGATTGGGATCTCGTAGTTCCCGGAGAAGTCTTGGCAGAAGGGGATTATGTCGCTGGTCCTTACGTGTATAAAGAAGGCAACAAACTATTTGCTACTGTTATCGGGATAGCGGAAATTAAGAGAGGAGTCATAAGGGTAGTACCATTGCAGGGGCCTTACATACCTAAGGTGGGCGACGTGGTCATAGGGATAGTCGTAGACTACTTGCCCACGGCCTACGTCCTTGATATAAACTCCTCCTACAAGGCCATATTACAAGTAGCGGAGATATTACCTCCTCAAAAAGAGGTAAACGCCTTAGCCGAAGACTTATCTAAGTACTTAGATGTAGGAGACGTTGTTGTGTGCAAGGTTGTGAGGTTTGACAAATACTCAGACGTTGTAGTTTCTTGCAAAGGTAAAGAACTAGGTAAGATAGCTGATGGAAGGCTAATTAAAGTTAGCCCGGCTAAAATACCAAGGCTCATAGGTAGGAAGGGGTCCATGATTAACTTGATCAAGAGAGAGACCGGGTGTAAAATGATGATAGGACAAAACGGCTTCATATGGATAAAAGGCAAGGACCCAGCGTCCGAAGTTTTAACAGAAAAGGTCATACGAAAAATTGATGAAGAGGCCCACATAAGTGGGCTTACGCAACGAGTTCAGGTCATGTTACAATCGGAGAAGAGAGGCTGATGTTTAGTGAGCGTAAAGGGCAAGGAACTCACGTTGATAAGTCCTGATGGTAGGAGGCTCGACGGCAGGAGGCCAGACGATATAAGGGAGCTCAAAATAAAGGCCGGGATATTGGAGAACGCCGGCGGCTCTGCTTACGTCGAATTGGGCAACACCAAGATCTATGCAGCCGTTTACGGGCCGCGTGAGGTGCATCCTAGGCACTTGGCCCTGCCCAACAGAGCCGTCATAAGATGCAGGTACCACATGACGCCCTTTTCGGTCGAGGAGAGAAAATCGCCTGCGCCTACTAGGAGAGAGATAGAGCTATCGAAGGTGATAAGGGAGTCTTTGACTCCAGCAATAATCGTGGAGCAATTCCCATTTTCGGCAATCGATATCTTCATAGAAGTGATTAATGCGGATGGGAGCACTCGTTGTGCAAGCATAATCGCGGCGTCCGTCGCATTGGCATCTGCAGGCATACCTATGAAGGACCTCGTGGCGGCGTGTTCTGTAGGCAAGATAAATGGCGTGCTTGTCCTCGACGTCACTGACGTCGAGGATAAAAACGGAGAAGTCGACATGTCTTTTGCCATGATGCCCAATAGAAATGAGATAACCTTGCTCCAGCTAGATGGAGTGTTAAGCCTCGAGGAGATAGAAAGAGCGATTTCTATGACCAGTAAAGCTTGCAAGGAGATATACGAGAAGCAAAAAAGTGCTCTAAAGGAGAAGTACATCGAGCTACGAAAAGCCGTTGAAGAGGGCGCTAGAACATGATGCCAAAGCTAAAGAGGCAAGAAATAGTGGACCTCCTTTCATCTGGGAGGAGGATCGACGGGAGAGGGCTAGAGGAGCTGAGGGCTTTGGAGATTAGATGTCGAACTGTGAAGAACGCTGAAGGCTCAGCTGAGGTTCGGCTTGGCAAGACTTTAGCGATAGCAGGAGTGAAGACGAGCGTGGGGACGCCCTTTGCAGACACTCCTAACATGGGGGTGATGATAGTCAACGCAGAGTTCCTTCCAATAGCGTCGCCTACTTTCGAGCCTGGTCCCCCCGATGAGAACGCCATAGAGTTGGCAAGGGTCATCGACAGAGGACTAAGAAGAGCCGGGATGATAGACTTAGAGCAACTTTGTATAGTTCCCGGCAAAGCCGTGTGGGAAGTGTGGATCGACATATATGCCCTGAACCACGACGGCAACCTCATGGATGCCTCGGCTTTAGCGGCCGTTGCGTCTATCTTAACAGCAGAGATGCCCAAAGCCATGGTAAACGAAAAGGGCGAAGTGATGATAAACAAAAGCGAAAAACAGAAGCTACCAATAAAGAGCATACCGATCACGGTCACGATAGCCAAGATAGGTGATAAACTGGTGGCCGATCCAAGCCTGGACGAGGAGGAGGTCGCGGACGCGTTTCTGACAGCAACCTTTGTGAAGGACAACGTCTGCGCCATTCAAAAGAGGGGAGAGAAAAGCTTAACTGCAGAGGAGACTTTGAGGGCTCTTCAAATAGCAAGGCAAAGGGCTCGTGAGCTCCTCAAAATAGTTAAGGAGGTCGTGGGCAGTGGGTAGAATGAAGAAGGTCAAAACTACTGGCAGGTTCGAGGCGAGGTATGGGGCGACGATAAGGAAGAAGGTGGCAGAAATAGAGGTGATGATGAGGGGCCCTCACAGGTGTCCTTACTGCTATTCAGTGGGCAAGGTAAAACGTAAAGCCGTGGGCATATGGTATTGCAGGAAGTGCGGGACGATTTTCACCGGAGGGGCTTACGTACCGAAGACTGGGCTATGATCGAGCCCCCGTCTAGCGTCAAGTACGTGATATCGACATGTCTTAGACCTTCGAGAAGGCTGCGCACTTTTGGACGAGATCTGGCACACGCTTTAATTAGCGGTCATTTCATAACTCGAGGCAAGAAGAGGATACTGGACCTAAAGGGCCTAGCCTTAAACTTTAAAGCCTCTAGATTGATCATAATTCAAGCCAGGAAAGGCAACCCCAGCAGGTTGAATTTTTACGACGCAACTCTCAAGGAGGTACCACTCTTAGGCTTGCTACTTGTGTCAGGCGTAAAGCTGGTTAGGGAGCAAAAACACACTACATGGGCTCCTCAGCAAGCGAAGCTCGTCGTCGATTACGACCTAGAAGCTGTCCCCTCAGAGGTAAGGCGAGAAATAATGTTGATTCCTACATTATTTGACTTGGAGGTCAGCACGACGGAAGATGATAGGTGGGTTATGAAAGTTTCATGGACTGAAAAGGGCCTTGAGATTTCATTTATGGACAGGGGACGGGCTCTGTCGTTTGGCCCAGTCATAAGGGTGAAACGGGTTGTGCTATCGACAACATAGCGCAAAGATAATCATCGAAGGCGAAGAACACAAACTCGGCGTGTTGTTCTCGGCCCTCAAGCCTGAGAGTGAAGACAGGGGTAGGGGGTTTTCGGCTGAGATATCCATCGACGAGGAAAAGTTAATAATAAGATTGAGTGCTAAAAGCTTAAGTAGGTTAAGAGCGGTAACGAATTCGTATTTGAGGTGGATAAAGTCGATATTTGAAGTCATTGAGAGTGGTGATGTAGTTGCAGGCGCAAATCCCACCAGAAGTGCAGCATAAGATAATGCAACTACAGGAGTTGCAAGAAAGGATTAGGACACTTACCTTGCGAAGACAACAGCTTGAAGTGGAGCTAAGAGACGTCGAAAGCGCATTAGACGAGCTCAAAAACGTCGGCGAGGATGCTTCCATCTTTAAGTTTGCTGGGAGGGTTTTGATGCGCGTGAGCAAGGATGCTATGGTCAAGGAGTTGACGGAGAAGAAGGAGACTCTGGAACTGCACATAAAGACATTAGAGAAACAAGAAGTCCACGCTCGGAAGAGATTAGAGGAGTTAAGACAAGACTTGAGCCAGAGCCTAGTGAGCGTATCGATGTAAATGAAGTGTTCCACGAGATATAAATGCCCAATGTCGAGGAAATGCTTAAAAAAGTCCAAGAAGCAACTATAAATTACTTAATGGGCCTAGTACAACCCAAGGAGCTCATAGATGCGTGCGTCTCCCTATCCTTTGAGGACGGCGTCCTAAACGTCGAGGTTGAAGTGTCTTTACATGAAACAAGCTTGAAGAAACCTACCGAAATAGCTAAGAAAGTTGCACAATATGCGCTCGATCTATTCGATAACATATGGAGGGAGGGCCTTGAGAGAGGTTCTCTTAACAAAGATGGTAAAAAAGGCCGAGAAAATAGTCATAACCAGCCACCAGAACAGTGACGTTGACGCTGTGTTGAGCTGTTACGTTGCGAAGAAGATTATCAATAAACTTAATCCACGAGCTATAGTCAGCATAATAACGCCCGGAATGAACCTTCAAGCGAGAAAGGTAGCTGAAAGCTTGGAGATCGCGACTGAGATCGTTGAAGGGGATGACCTTCCCCCATATGATCTATGCCTACTGGTAGACGTCAATAATTTAGCGCACATAGGTGCGTTGAAGGACCACGTAGCGAAGGACAAGCCAGTAATAATAATAGATCACCACCGACCTTCGAGTGGCATGCCTTCTAACGCTTTTTCAATAATAGATGATGGGGCTGTGGCGACGGCGGAGGTCATATGCGACATTCTGATGAATTTAAATTTAAAACCAACGAGAGAAGAGGCACGGTGCCTATTGATCGGCATACTTTCGGATTCTAGGAGGTTAATGATGGGGACCGAGAAGACGCTACGAGATGTAGCCTTTTTACTATCTCACGGTGCCTCGCTACCTGAAGCCGTCACTGTCCTCAGCATGCCGATGAGCTATTCCGAGAAGATAGCGAGGCTTAAGGCTTCGCAAAGGGCATCGTTGTACTCCTTAGGCCAATGGGTTGTGGCCGTTTCAAGCGTAGGTTCACATGAGGCTTCAGCGGCGAGGGCGCTAATTGATTTAGGCGCTGATCTGGCTGCTGTTTGTAATGAAGTTGACGGTGAAGTTAGGCTATGTGCTAGGGCCAGCGAGGAGTTCGTTAAGAACACGAATGTGCACCTCGGAGAAGAGTTGGAAAAGCTGGGTTCGATTATGTCTGGCTCAGGAGGGGGCCACGCCAGCGCCGCTTGCGTCACCGTCCCAAGACGGTGTAGCGAAGTTATAGACGGATTTCTCACACTTGTGAGTAGCAAGCTAAAATTGCCCACCAAGAAGATAGACTAAGACGGCATATGGAGTGAGAGAGTAAGAGGTCACAAGCGCAAATATCGCTTAATTCTCAAGCATCTTCATTGCTTCCTCAAAACTTCTTGTTACAATCTTCTTGTCGTAACCAACGTCGACTACATCCCATGGGGCCTCTTCTTTCGGCTTAAGGAAGTCCTTCGGCAAAAGTCTCATCATAGCGGCCCACGACTTTAACTCGAGCTCTGCCAACTTCACTAAATAGGGGCCCAGCTCGTCATCGCCGAGAGAGAGTATGGCCTGGAAAGCGGCCCTATAAGGATTTAGAGTCTCAAGCTTCACCCTAGGACCTCTCAAAAGCTTTGAGTAGAGTTTGTAGCTCCTCTTCACCTCATCTGGCTTGGGCGGAGGAAGCCATTGGAAGGGCGTGTGCGCTTTAGGTATCAAGGGGTTCATAGATATGTGAAGCGCTGTTCTGCCCTTAGACATGATTTTAAGGATCTTCTTGATTAGTTGAGCGCTGCTTTCTAAGTCTTCTTTGGGCAGACATGTGATTAAGTAAAACTTTATCTCCGCAAGGCCTTTGTCCACAATCATTTGCACGACATTTTCCAACACTTCATCGTCGTAGGTCTTGCCCAGAAAAGCTCTGTTCGCTTCAGACAGCGACTCTACTCCGAGCGCTATGGTCCTTTGGCCCCCTCTCTTAGTGAGCTCTAAGAGTTCTTCGTCAATGACTTCAGGTCTAAGAGATGGTATGGATAGGCTGAGGTTCCTCGACAACACCTCTACGCATATGTCCTTAAGCCACGGGACGTCAAAGATGCCCGCGCCGATGAGGACTACGCTATTGGCTCTGCTTCTCAAGGGGCCTTCGTCCAGCAAGTCCCTTATCTTGCTTAAGCTCCTATACCTAAGGGGGCCGTTGGTCCAAGACACGAGGCAGAATCTACACCTTCTATTACATGATCGAGAAACCTCAAGGCAAAAGGCATTTGCGAAAAGAGGGTCGATGAGCGCATCAGTGCTCGCAGCGGTGAGCTGAGCCAATATGTGAGGGGCCTGGTCGAGGTCCAGAGCTAGACATCTCTCCGCCCTATCCTTGCCGTGGCGATAAACAAACTTTAAGTTGCCGACGTCCTCTATCTTCCTTCTCTTGCTCGATTTCGACTTCAATACCTCTAATAGGTCACTGAGGCAAGGCTCCAAGTCGCCTACGAAGACGCAGTCCACTATTTTTGAGACTGGCAACGGGTTGGCTGACACAGCCTGGCCGCCAGCAATTACTATGGGATCGGCCTCACCGCGCTCGTCTGCAATAGGGTTTAGGCCAGCATCTAAGAGCATTCTCACCATGTTCACGTAGTCCTCTTCGTATTGAAGCGTAAAGGCGATGACGTCGAAGTCCCTCAGTTCTGCTCCACTCTCAACGGTCCTGAGAGGTTTTGTGAGGAAACACCGCTCGCACAGCACTTCGTCGTCTAGGTTAAACAGGTAATAGAGCTGTTGAACCGTCAGGCCAGTCATTCCAGCTTTATAGACGTTTGGATAGCAAAGGGCTATCTTCAACTTGCTCCTCTGCCAGTTCTTCCTCACCACGTTGTACTCTAGGAAGCTAACTTTTTTCGCTAAGTCCATTTTTGAGGCTCTCCCAGCTTAAACGAAGAGCAGGCCGACACTTAACTTAAACATACTTAAACATAAAAATGAGGCACACTACTAGATCATGAGGTTGAAATCGGGAAAGCCTAAGCTGGTTGCTGGAGGGCCTTTGCCTCTTCGCTTTCGAGCGGTACTTGAAGGAGCTTGCTCTTCATCGCTTCGACTTTTCTTAGTGGGTATATCTTCTTAGCCTTGTTGTAGGCATCGGACGAAATCTTTCCGAGGACCAGTTC